>Ga0302309_10000532_pt1 | contig 43282 bp, 44 predicted proteins | sample III_Palsa_N1_1_FD_200453 | JGI IMG/M metagenome (GOLD analysis project Ga0302309, IMG submission 200453) | Peat permafrost microbial communities from Stordalen Mire near Abisko, Sweden - III_Palsa_N1_1 | ecosystem: Environmental > Terrestrial > Soil > Palsa > Peat permafrost | place: Sweden...
CCACTTCATTTAAATTTTTTGAGTCGGGCGCTAAAGAAACCTCGTAATTAGAACCCGAGCCCACAGTCACTTCCTTTTTCAGGTAGCCAATGTAGGTAAACACGAGTACATCGCCTGGGCTTGCAGTCAGTTTAAAGTGGCCGTTTGCATCAGTTTGCGTGCCTGTATTCGTTCCTTTAACAGAAACGGAGACGCCAGGCAGGGCAGCGCCTGTTTCGTCTTTAACAGTGCCCCCGATAGGGCCTGCATTTACCACCCGGCGGCTTATGGCGGCCCTGGTGGTTACCTTGCTGTAAGCAAGGGAGCGGCTGTTAGCCCCCATTGCAACGCAGGGTAATAATAAGATGATTGGTAATATTTTTTTCATTTTGATTTGAATTAGTTTAGTGTTAATGAGTTTTGTTGGGGTTAGTTTTTTGTGATTTTTTCCATACTTGATGATTTGTTAATAGTGATTAATTGATTTTTTATTTCTTTATCAAAGTTTTCCATAACCAGTACGGCGGTACCGGTAAGCTCGGCGGTAAAGCCCAGGTCTGATATGAGTACTTCGGTTGAGCTGGCCAGGCGTGGTATGCAATACTTGTTCAATGCCTGCTGAATGGGTGCCAGCAATATCTTTCCGACGATAGCGCCGCGGCCGCTCAGAACAATGGTGGCGGGGTTCATAATGTGTATCAGGATGGCCAGCGCCTTGCCTATTTTATAACCCGCGTCAGACAATAGCTCGATGGCAAACTGGTCGCCGTTATTGGCTGCCTCCAGTATCGCATCGCCCACCAGTTTCGAGTGGTCCTTGTCGGTATTTTTTAAACTGGAGATATGACCTTTCTTAATCCCCTTGACCGCTTTCTCGGCCACAACGAGCAACGAAGCCTCAGCCTCCAGGCAACCCCGCTTGCCACAGGTACAAAGCGCCCCGTCTTCCGAAAGCGGTATGTGGCTGAACTCACCTGCAAACCCGTTATGGCCGCGGTAGATCTCGCCGTTAACGATCATGCCCAAACCGATACCCCAGCTAAGGTTGATCACCATCACATCTTTACGGTTTTTGGCAATACCGAACTTTTGCTCGGCAAGGGCTATCAAACTCGAATCGTTATCGATATAAGTAGGGACACCTGTTTTTATGGTGATGAGCTGCGTAAGGCTTTGGCCGTTCGATTCGAGATAAGTATGGTTGATGCCTTCGGCAGTATTGATAAAACCCGGCATACCGATACCGATGCCTGCTATCTTATCTTTAGGGATACCTGTAGAACGTATATATTCATTGATATATTCAATAAGGGCTGATAGGGCATGAGGATTATTCTGTAACTTCAGCTCCATCATCACGATGTCTGCAACGGGGTTGTTCAAGAGGTCGACCATTTGAATGCGGGTAGACAGCTGGTCCATGGCCACGGTGAGGATGTACATGGCTTCCTGCTTGATGGCATACATCAGGGGACGGCGGCCGCCGCTTGAAGGCGCATATCCCTGTTCAACTACAAAACCTTCTTCGATGAGTTCGTTAACCGCTTTGGCAATTGAAGGGACACTCTTGTCGAAAAGTTCGCTCATATCAGCACATGACAGGGCTTTATCAAAATAAAGCTGCTTAATGATCATGTTCTTCAGTTCGGTACTTTTAACAGTTTTAGTTTTAAGTTCCATTCAATTCGTAAAATTATGATTGGTTCAAAACAAACTTAACATAATTGTTACATAAAATCAAAATACTTTTTAAAATATTTTAATAAGTATAAATAGTTATAAAATTATCATGATATAATACTAAACTTTACATTAAATAAAATTTATTTTGTTAGGGAATAATTTAAAAGGGATGTGAATCTTTATTTAGCTGAAATTATGTTTGGCAAAGTAATGCCGAAGGGAAATTAAAAATCAAAAAGCCTTAGCTGGTCGTTGGCTTTTTCAATTTTTAAGCTGATTTCTGTTTCGCCGAAGTTGGAAAGCCCGATACCCAATAGCCTTATCTTCGAATTTTCGATATCGGTAGCAGCCAATAACTGTTTGGCAATAGCCCGGATGGTCTCAAGATCGGCAACCGGGGTTGATAAAGATCTGTTACGCGTGATCTGCTTAAAATCGCTGTATTTTATTTTAAGGGTGACTGTACGCCCTTTCAAATTATTTCGTTCCAGGCGGTTATGTACGGAAACGGCTATTTTGTCCAACTCTGCTTCCATATCTTCCAGTTTCACCAAGTCATAAGGAAAAGTATCCTCGGCGCTTACGGATTTGGTTTCACGGTCGGGCTGTACCTCGCGTTCATCAATCCCACGCACTATGCGGTAATAAAACCTGCCAACTTTGCCAAAATACTTAATCAATTCATCTTCGCTAAGCTGTTTCAGGTCGAGGCCGGTGAAAAGCCCCATTTTTCGCATCTTATCAGCGGTAACCTTACCTACGCCATGGAATTTCTCCACTGCCAGCTTTTCCATAAAGCCTTCGATGGATGAAGGGCCGATAAAGGTCAACCCATCAGGCTTATTGATATCCGAAGCGATCTTGGCTACGAATTTATTTATTGACACCCCAGCCGATGCGGTTAATTGCAGTTCATCCTTTATTGCTTGTTTTATCTGCTTTGCTATATCTATGGCCGAACCTATGTTAAGTTTGTCAGTAGTGACATCGAGGTAGGCTTCATCCAATGATAGCGGTTCTATCAAATCGGTATAACGGCTGAATATCTCGCGTATTTTTTGTGATGCTTCTTTATAAGCAGCAAAACGCGGCCTTATAAATATAGCGTGCGGGCATAGCTGTTTAGCCTGTTTGGATGGCATAGCCGAGCGTACACCAAATTTGCGCGCCTCATAACTGGCCGTAGCCACCACGCCGCCCCGTCCTTCGGGCAAACCACCTACAACAAGCGCCTTGCCGCGATATTCAGGATTATCCCGCTGCTCAACCGACGCGTAAAAGGCATCCATATCAATATGTATGATCTTGCGATACGGTTTTGTTGATGATTCCATCTATACAAATATAACAACCGCTAACCTAAACAATGCGGTGCGCATGTATTGTAATAACTAACCACAAAGAACACAGAGAAAAAACGCAGAGAGGCACAGAGTTGATAAATTTTAATTTCAAGGCACTAACCTAATCTCCAATCACTAACCTCTAATCACTAATTATTATCTTTGCCCGTATGGAAACCATCACCTGGCACGATTTTGAAAAGGTTGAGCTGCGCGCCGGCACCATACTGGAAGTAGCCGACTTTCCCGAAGCGCGTAAGCCCGCTTTTAAGGTTAAGGTTGATTTCGGGCCGTACGGCATCAAATGGTCAAGTGCGCAGATCACGAAGCATTATACTAAGGAGCAATTGCTTGGTCGGCAGATCATCGGCGTGATCAATTTCCCAAAGAAACAGATCGCTACCTTTATGTCGGAGTTCCTGGTGACCGGCATGGCCGATGAGAACGGGGATATAGTACTAACAACAATTGACAGACCCGTGCCGAATGGCAGTAAATTGATATAAAATGGATATTACGATTACCGACCTGCTGGTCGGCCCGCACCTGATAGGGCTATTATATATTATAATAGGTGCATTGCAGCGCTATCTGCCGCCAAAAACGCCCAACCGCTGGTATGGCTACCGCACCGCTACCGCCAAAACAAACCAGCAAACCTGGGACGAGGCCAACCGGTATTCGGCTATTTATATGATGAAGGCCGGCGCTATTGTAGTGGTGGCCGGTTTTGTTGTTTACGCTGCAACCATGCTGCTGCACACACCCGATGACACCCAAAAAATAATTGATTATACCATTTTGTTCGGCGCCGCGATGGGGGTTGGTATCCTATCTACCGTAGTTACCGAAAGGCATTTACAGCGCACTTTCAAAAAACTCAATCTTAACAAGAAAAAACCAACCGTAAAAGGCCGCAAATGAGGTATGTTACTTTTGGCGATGAACAGCCAGCTATTTCGCCTGATGAGTTTTACATGAATGAGGCAATAAAAGAGGCCAAAGTTGCACTTGCCGAGGATGAGATACCCATTGGCGCGGTGGTGGTATGCCAGGGCAAGATCATCGGCCGCGGCCATAACCTCACCGAGCGCCTCACCGACGTATCGGCCCATGCCGAAATGCAGGCGCTCACTGCAGCTGCTAACTTTTTAGGCGGCAAATATTTAAAGGATTGTACGCTGTATGTAACTATGGAACCCTGCGTAATGTGCGCCGGGGCAACTTACTGGTTCCAGGTAGGTAAAATAGTTTTCGGCGCTTATGACGTAAAGCTCGGTTTTGGCAGGCTTAATCAAAAGATCACACATCCTAAAACCATCATCACCGGCGGCATTCGCGAAAATGAATGTGCTGAATTGGTTAGGGAATTTTTTAAGAGGAAGAGATAGTTTAGTCGATAGTCCCTGGACGATGGACCATCGCGAAAATGAGCAAATCACAGTAATTGAATTAGCAATTGCCTGTACCAATGCATCTACAAAAAACCAAACTGAACCATTTCACCCTGCATTGCTGTAAATATGCCCAAACCGTTAACAACATTTGTAGGCGCATCCAACAGGTTTTGCGAGTTGGAGCCGCTGGTGTTATAGTTTAACAGGGTAATATATTCCTGGTTTACAGTGTAGAGATATACATTGTAATGCGCATAATAGGTAAATATGCCAGGCAATACATAATATACTGACTTTTGCTTTGTATTTTCTTCAAAACTAGTTGAACCATTGAAATAAGAATTTACGGGAAAGTCCTTACCATCAAGGCCTACAAATACCAGTATATGATTAAGCGAATCGGGATTTTGCCAGGTAAACCTGTCCACAGTATCAGTCGCACCATTTATACCTGATGTGTATTCAGTGGAATCATATAGCGTAGTAAACCCCACCGGTTTGGCCGGCATGGTTGTTTTTGCTGAAACCGTAACAGAATTGTAAACAAATGACAACGTATAAGTTTTGCCTGTTACCAGGAATGTGGTATCGGCATAAGTGTAAACACCTTTAGAAGTTTCGGTAAGGCTTACGGTAGTAGTCCCGTCCGAAACGGACAATTTTTGCCCGGGGATTGCAGGGCCAAAAGTAGAAGTATCTGTAAGCGCTTTTTGCTTATAAAGCTTTACAGTGAGCACGGTACCGGGTATAAGGTAAGCCTGTACGACAGGCTGGTTAGTAACAACAGCCGGTGTTTCCTTTTTGCAGGAAAATAGCAGCAAAACCGGCAATAGCACCGGGCAGATGATCCGTTTGAGCAGGCGGTATATTATTTCCATCTGAAGCTAAGCGTAATATTAGGTGTGAAACCAAGATAATTAACGTTGGTGGTGACAACGGCATTGTCGACCACATTATATTCCTTATACCAAATATTCACGTGATTATACACGTTGAACAACGAAAGGCCAATACTGCCGATCTTATCGCCATTAATATGCAAAAGGTCGTAAGTTGCAGACATGTCGAGCCGGCTATAGTCGGGCAGGCGCTCAGCGTTTTTGGCGCTTACGGTATAATAAGTTTGCGCGGTGCCATCGGCGCTAACGAAAGAATATGTAGATAAAGGTGCTGTGTACGGATGGCCTGTGGCGAAAATGAACACAGCCGAAAAATTCCAGCGGTTTAAGTGGTACATATTGATCGATTTAAACTCATGCCTGATATCCTGGTCGGCAGGATAATAGCTGTTGCCAAAAACCGCAAATTTATTCTCTGCGTTAGCAAGTGTATAGCCGATCCAGCCGGTGTAACGGCCCAGTTTTTTCTGTAGCAGTACTTCCAGCCCGTAGGCGCGGCCCGTGCCCGAATAAAAGTCTTCTGTTATATCGCCATTGCCACCGCCGCCAAAGCCGCCACCCGGACCGAAACCCCCAGTTTGCGAAATAGTATACTGCGTAAGGCCGGTTAAACTTTTATAGTAACCTTCAACATCTATCAAAAAATCCTTGGTTTCGTAACTAACGCCGCCCATCAGGTGCCGCGAGCGGCCAACCGGTATATTGTCGTTGTTTGAAAGCACCCAAAAGTTGCGGTTGCCATCGGCAATATCATCGCGGGTTACCTGGTTCATGAACTGGTAGAACTGCCCGGTGGCAAATTTTAGCGTATAGTTGTCGGTGAGTAAATAGCTTGCCGAAAAACGAGGCTCAAAATAGAATTGCGAAGTGGGCGAAAAATAAGTTGTACGCAACCCCGACTGCAGGTGCAGTTTACCGGTGGGATCGTATTCCAACTCGCCGTACAGGCCGGTGTTAATGGCTGTGGTATGCTGGCTGATGAGAAAGGTAGTATCATTCTGCACATAATCATAGTTAATGTGCGTCCTGTCGGCAAAGCCGCCGAAATCAACTTGTACCTGGTTGCTTTGTTGCCATACCCAATCGGATTTCAGGCCAACGTCCCGCAGGTTATTAGTCTCATCCGTTCCGCTTTCAAAGCTTACATCATCGCCGTTACTATCGGTAGTTGTGCCGGATGTGTTGAGGACGCGATCATTAAAATAGGAGGAATACGTTAAATAAGTATTTGCATGCAGTTTGTTGTTAAACTCCCTGAACCATTTTACGCTGCTGCCCACGTTGCCGTATTTGGTGTAATCGGTAATATCCGTGCTGTTCGAAGAATCATCAAATGACGGTAAGTCGTGGCTGTTATCTGTTTTGTCTTCTCCCGTGTAAAGGCTCCATACAAGCTCATCTTTACTATCGAGGTGATAAGTATAGCGCGCATCAAAATCATAAAAATGGGAGGCTGGTGTAGTTCCAAATCCACCACCGCCGGGCCCGCCGCCAAAGCCGCCGCCCGGACCACCGCCTGTTGAAACAGCCGTATTGAACTGGCCGAATATCTTATCATAAAATGGCCCCTGGTATGAACGGCGGAAAGCCAGCAACAATGATGATTTATTGTTCACAGGCGTTTCCATAAATGCGTTAAGGCTCAAAAGGCTTAGGTCGACACCGTATTGCGCCTGGTTGCTGTTGCCGTCCCTGCCGTTAACCTCGGTTACGCTTGAAAGCCTGCCGCCATACATTGCCGAAAAACCGCCTTTATATAATTCAACGTCTTTAATAGCATTGGCGTTAAAGGCGCTGAAAAAGCCGTAAAGGTGATCTACCTCGTAAATGGTAAAGCCGTCAAACACAACCAGGTTTTGGTCGGGCGTACCGCCGCGCACATAAGCGCCTGAAGAAGATTCGTTAGTGGCGCTTACACCCGGCATCAGCTGGAATGCCCGCATCACATCTTTTTCGCCAATGTTTGGGAGCTTATCCAAATTGGCGGGCGTTAATTGCAGTACGCCCACCTTTTTGGTGTCTGTGTTCATAACACCAGTTTTCGTTCCCATAATGCTCACCTCGTTTAGTGTATTGATGGACTTGAAAAGGCCGATGACAATCGTATTGTCCGAAATTTTATTATTCAGCTGAATCACTCCCGGTTCATATCCGGTGTAATAAACAAGCACCGTGCAGGTATCTGCTGGTATATTGAAAAGTGTAAAACCGCCATCCTGCCGGGCAGCCACCATCAGGCCTGTATTGCGTACCAGTACAGTTGCTGAAGGTAACGGCTCCCCCGAATTCTGATCGATCACACGACCGCTGATTGTGAGGTTTCTGCGTATTTGCATGCCACTAACTACAATGTGCCCTGCTGATTGTGCGATGGGTGGCACAGCTAAAGGTCTTTCGCCCGATGTGCCGATGGATTTGTCAAGGCCAATAACCAGTGTGCTGTCTACATTCTTACTATTCAGCTGAAGCATGCCCGTTTCGTACCCGTCATTATAAACGAGCACGGTGCAGGTATCTGCCGGTACGTTGGAAATTGTGAAACTGCCATCATGGCGCGCAGCCACCGCTATGTTTGTATTGCGTATTACTATGGTTGCCGAGGGGATTGGCGCTCCTGTATTCTGATCGGCTACGCGGCCGCTGATAGTGAGGCGCCTGCGCATTTGCATCTCCCTTAACATGGTGTGCCTTGTTGATGGTGCGGGCTGCGCAACCAAAATCTTTTTGGGCGCACGCAACATGCTGTCAGCGATTTTTTTCAGTCGAGCGTAATCATCGACATTTTGCAAAATGAATATCACGCCATCGCTGTTCACCCAGTAATGAAGTTGGTTTTCGCTACATACTTTGCCAATCACGTCTTTCAGCGGTTCTTCAAAAAAATGTTCAACCACGTCAAAGCGGCGCAATGAATCGCGCTCGAAAACAAAACGCAAATGATAGTTCATGGAAAGCGTGTCCAGCATTTTATCCAGTGTGCAGGTGAACAGATAATTGACAGTAGTTTTTTCCAGTAACTTTTGGGTTTGCTGGCCGTAAACCGTGGCCACGTAACCGGTACTGAACAGTAAAAAAAGAAGTAGCCGTATTCTCATCAAGTCACATGCTTAAACCCAAAAATGAGGGTTGGGCATCAGCATAAAAAATAAATGAGATGAGGGCGCTTAAAGTGCCGACGAAAGCAGTGATTGTGCGCCGTCTGCCAATACACGCCCGGTCATCAGGCTGATTGTTTCGCGGTAAGTATCGCTCAGCGGTAGTTCTGCCCCGCTTGTTTTTAGCCTGCCGCGCCTGATCTGCGTTACAAAATCGACGTTGACAATGTACGACCTGTGTACCCGGAAAAACTGCCCCGGCGGCAGCTGTTGTTCAAGCGACTTAATGCTGTTGCGGGAAATGATCGCCTTATCCCGGCCCGATATATGCACCTTTATATAATCTTTCAGGCCTTCAATATATTCTATTTCATCCAGGTTGATCTTGACGAGCGCATAATCCGCATAGAGGAACAGGTGCTTTTTTTGCGGAGGCGGTTGTATCTCGGCCATCTTCTTCAGCGCGAACAACTGGCTTGCTTTGTGGCAGGCTTTTAAAAAACGTTCCAGCGGTACCGGCTTTAGTAAATAGTCAACAACATCCAGCTCAAAACTTTCTATAGCGAATTTTTCATACGCGGTCACAAAAATCACCATTGGTTTGTTCACCAGGCTCTTTACCAACTGTAGGCCGTTAATGCCCGGCATATGGATATCACAGAACAGGAGGTCGACAGGCGTAGTTTGCAATAAGCTCATTGCTTCGGCAGCTGTGCGGCAGCGGCCCATAATGCTGATTTCGTGCACATACCTCAGGTTATCTTCCATCAGGTCAAGCGCAAGGGGTTCGTCATCAATTAGGAGGCATTTCATTATTTAAATTGGATTTGAAGGTTAACGGTATAATAATCTCCATTCTGTGTTATAGACAGGTGATGCATACCGGGATAAAGTAAGGCAAGGCGTCGTTTAACGTTGTTTAAACCTATACCGTGGCTGTTATCTTTTTGTGTTTCGGCGGTATTGTACTTATTGGCAACTTTAAATCGTAACTCTTTATAATCCGATAGGAGCGAAATATTTATTTCAGGATTAATTACGTCGCCTGTGCCATGTTTAAACGCATTCTCAACAAAGGGCACCAGCAGCATTGGCTCAAGGCTTTTTTCGGGCGCTTTAATGTCAATATAAAGGTCTACTTTAATATCGTTTCCAAATCGCAGCTGCTGCAAACCGATGTAGCTGCTAAGGTATTCAGCCTTTTGGCCCATAGTGACTTGCGCTTCGTCGGTAACATATAGCATGTAGCGGAGCAATTGAGATAATTCCATCAGGGTAGGCTCAACCTTTGGCGGATCGACACGGGAAAGCGCAACAACACTGTTAATGACGTTAAAAATAAAATGCGGACTAATCTGCGAACGCAAAAAAGCCAGTTCGGAAACCAGCGTTTCATTGGTGATGATCTGCCGGTCGCTGATTTGCCTGAAACGGTCGGATAAATAACGGTATGAAAAAGCTGCCGCTGTAATCGCCGCCAATGGAAACAGGTTGAACCCGCCCATGAACGGCGGATGATGAAAAGGCATATCCCTCCCCGGGAAAACCATATGCGGCCTGAAATACATCCCTAAAAAATCCAATGCAGCAAACGAAAGCAGCGTAAGCGCAAAATATATCCATGGCTGCTTTTTTTGGTTCAGCCATACAGGGATCAGATAAAAGGCATTGAGGTAAAACTGGATAGCGAGCAGCAAATTAAGGAACATAAAATGCCACACGGGGAATGAGCCGTGCAAGCCTGCTATAGCCGGGCGGGACAACAGCGGCAACGCAGTTATAAAAGCCCAGAAGAGCAGGTGCAGCAATATTTCAAGGAGTAAGGATGCTTTAATATGTTCCCGCATGCGCGCCGAATAGGTTGACCAGTAATAGTGCTTATGCAACAACGTATTATGAAGAGTTTAAATTATTCCACGGAGCATTCCCAATGGCCAAAACGGGCTTGTTTAACATTATTTAACTTTCCGGGAGGTATTCAGTAGTAATGGAGGTTATTTTGTGAATCGGGACGATCAACAAATGACATTTATTTAGAACAATTCCTAAACCCAACCCTTATATTTGTCGCAGGACACTATCTTTTAAACACAAAAACTTACCATTATGGCATTTACATTACCGGCGTTACCTTACGCCCCCGACGCACTGGAACCGCATATTGACAAAGCTACCATGGAGATACACCATGACAAGCACCACCAGGCTTATGTTACCAACCTGAACAAGGCTTTGGAAGGCAAACCTGAAGCCGACAGCAGCATTGAAGACATTATCACTAATATTTCAAAATTCCCGCCGGCGGTACGTAATAACGGCGGCGGCCACTATAACCACTCGCTTTTCTGGACATTGCTTTCAGGCGATGGCGGCGGCGGACCAACCGGCGAACTCGCTGAAGCCATCAACAGCACCTTCGGTTCGTTTGAGGAGTTGAAAACACAGCTTTCAAATGCCGGCGCTACCCGTTTCGGTTCAGGCTGGGCCTGGCTGATCGTTACTGCCGACGGCAAACTGGCCGTTACTTCAAGCCCTAACCAGGACAACCCATTAATGGATATTGCCGAAGTAAAAGGCACACCGATATTCGGCATTGATGTTTGGGAACATGCTTACTATCTCAAATACCAAAACCGCCGCCCAGATTACCTGGCTGCTATCTGGAATGTGGTGAACTGGAGCAAAGTAGCTGAGTTGTACGCGGCTGCGAAGTAAAAAATATATAATAACTCTCAATACCACTACGTCATTGCGAAAAGCGAGCAGGACCGGGTAAATTCGCATAGCCTGTTCTGAGCTTGTCGAAGATTGGCAATCTCTGCACGATAGGTATAGTTTATCACCTGTCGCGCAGAGATTGCTTCGTTCCTCGCAATGACGCTTTTATATTCTTTTCATGAAAGCTATCGTTCTCGAAGCGGCTGATAAGCCTTTAACCTACAAAGAGGTAGAAAAACCTACGCTGCAGCCGGGCGAAGCCCTGGTGCAAATAAAGGCTGCCGCGCTTAACCGGCGCGACTACTGGATAACCATTGGCAAATACGCCGGCATAAAATACCCTGCCATTTTAGGCTCCGACGGTGCGGGCATTGTGGCCGAAGTGGGCAGCGATGCAGATAAGTATTGGATAGGCAAAGAGGTGATCATTAATCCCGGCTATGGCTGGGGCGATAATGATGACTACCAATCGGACAATTTTAAGATATTGGGTTTGCCTGCCGATGGTACACTGGCTGAATATGTTAAAGTTGGCGCAGAATACCTGTACCCGAAACCTGCTTTTTTAAACTGGGAACAGGCCGCCGCGATACCTTTAGGCGCATTGACCACCTACCGGGCGCTATTCACCAAAGGCAAAGCCAAAAAAGGCGATAAAGTACTTATAACCGGCGTTGGCGGCGGTACGGGAACATTTGCTTTGCAGTTTGCGCTGGCTGCGGGCTGCCAGGTGTTTGTGACCTCGGGTTCGGGAGAGAAAATAGAAAAAGCAAGACAACTTGGTGCATCCGCAGGGGTTAACTATAGAGCGCAGGACTGGGCCGAGCAGCTTTTGCAGCTTTCGGGTGGTTTTGATGTGATCATCGACAGCGCTTTAGGCGATGGCTTTGCCAAATTGCCTGATCTGTGCCGTCCCGGTGGCCGCATTGTGGTATTCGGCGGCACGGCGGGGAATATACCGCCATTGAACGGGCGCAAAATATTCTGGCGGCAGTTACAGATCATAGGCACTATGATGGGCAGCCCGGATGATTTTAAGGCGATGCTGGAACTGGTGAACGAGCACAGGATCATCCCGGTAATAGACGAAGTATTTCCGTTATCACAAGCAAATGAGGCGGTTGGCAAAATGGCCGGTTCGTCGCAGTTCGGTAAAATAGTCCTTACCGTATAACCCATGCTGCAGTTAAGGGTAGAGGCTATAAAATGGGATTTGCACGATACGGCTACATTTTATTTAAGCGAGATCCTTAACAAAACAATTCCTTACAAAGCCGGGCAGTTTATCACGCTGGTATTCGATCATCATCGTGAAGAAATAAGGCGGTCGTATTCACTGAGTTCGTCCCCGGATGAGGAATATCTCGCCATCACCGTAAAAAGAATACCTAACGGCGAGATATCCCGTTTTATGCTCACCAAAGTTAAGCCCGGCGATATTTTATATGCCGAAGCCCCGGCAGGCAGGTTTACTTTATCAGGCACCTCACATACAATTTTTCTATTTGCTGCGGGCAGCGGCATTGTACCCATATTTTCGCAGCTGCAATATGCCCTGAACCGCAAAGGCCAAAGCAAATTCGTGCTGGTTTACAGCAATCGCGATGATAATTCCATTTTGTTTGGTGATGAACTAAAGGCGCTGGCTGAAAGCAGCACGGACCGTTTGATTGTTATCCACCTGCTCAGCAGTGAGGCCAATCGCCTTACCAATAATACGGTTGAACAGTTGGTAAACCAACACATTAGCGACTTAGCCCAAACAGCATTTTACCTCTGCGGGCCGTTTGATTATATGCGGATGATACGACTCACGCTTATATACATGGGTGTTGAACCGCAGCAGATACGAAAGGAGAATTTTGTGCTGGATACCATAGCCGTGCCCAATAGCCCGGTCAGTTTTCCGCCTCGAACTGTCCGCATCCATTTCAACAATGAAGCCTACGACCTGGTTACCGGCGAGAACCAATCCATTTTACAGGCCGCGCTGCAAAACGGTATTAAATTGCCTTATAGCTGTCAAAATGGTATATGCTCGGCTTGTACGGCGAAGTGCCTGAGCGGTAAAGTGGAGATGGTGAAAAATGATGTACTAACCAATGCCGACCTTGCCGAAGGGCTCGTACTTACCTGCACCGGGTATGCGGTTACGGATGATGTAGTGATAGCGGTGTGAAATTTGGTTAGAATTTGGTTTTGAGGATAAAAACAACGCGGGCTGTCATCCTGAGGGTTTTATATTTGCGCACAAATAATTTCATTGGAGATGACAATTTTTAGCAATGATAATCAATTAGTTATAAACTTGTCAATGGCAGCTTGTCGAAGGGTGCGGGGGGCCTTTACCAATATGGTTCGACGCGCTCACCATAACAACCGCACTTGCCGTTTAAATCTAATCCGTATCAGCTATATCTCCAACGGTTACCTTTCTCCGCTTCGCCTCAATAAAATTAACGATCAACCGACTGCTTGTAACCATGAAGAAACCGATAATCGTTCTTACAAGGTTTAGTAAAAGATAAACTGAATCCGGGTTTCTTTTAAAGCCGAAATATACTGTGCTTTGTTGCAGGCAGGAGTAGATATACCTGCATAACGCGGGTACGCTATCCATAAGAGTTAACCCGCCGATCAATATAATAACAATCTTTAAAATGCTGGATCGGTGCATGCTTATCTCAAACCTGTCTTCAGCAAAACCCTTATCAAGTTTTAATTTATCAATTATCCAATCTGTTTTGGCGAGACAGGCCCATAATATCAAACCATAAATGCCGATGATCAATATAAGATAAGCGAAATAGACAAATATTCCACCGCCTGCAACTCGTCCGTTATTTGCTTCCATGGAAATCATTGAGATTGCGCTTGATAAATTTAGCAACATTGACGGTATTGCAATCAATGCCTGTAGAATTACATAAACCCCCAGCAGTTTAACGAGTATAGTCCAGAATGATCGTATGGTCATGTGATAAGATTTTATAATCTAAATATATAAAAATATCAACAAATAAAAATGCCATGCCGGAATAATTCAGCATGGCATTTTTATTTAATAGATTTATGAAATTTTAAAAATTTCGTAAATCTACTATCAATCGAATTACAGGATTTAATTATCCTTTGGCCTTGTCCAGCACCATCTGGTTTAGCCTTTCGTATTCGTCGTCCTTTGCATCTTTTGAAAGTTGTATGCCCCGCTCTGCGGCTTTGATCGCGCCTTCCTTGTCGCCCATTTTCAGGCGTACACGGGCTTCCCAAACTACATAGTACGGTCCTTTCGGGTCAGTTGCTTCGCCGGCCAATGCCCATTGCAGGGCTTTGTTCATGTCCTTATCGTTTTCGTAATAATATTGAATGGCGGTGAAATAATAGTTGGCCTTTTTATCGCTGCTCATCAGTGTGTCGATATTTGCCATCACCTGTGCGTCGTCGTCTGTTTGCAGGTGGGTAAGCACAAATGTTTTATCCCAAACCATTATAAGATCAGCTGACTTTGTGGTAGCATTGATAAACTGCATGGTAAAAGTTTCCATGCTTTCGCCCATGTCTTTTGCTTTTACAGTAAAGCGGAGCAAATCATCGGATTGTTTATAGCTATAGGCGCCCCATTGTTTCCACGTTTTGTTGAGGATAATGGTCCATTCGTTTTCACCCGGAATGGTGAACAGGCCGTACTTACCGGCAGGTACTTTGTTGCCTTCGATGATCACATCTTCGCTGAACTCGATGGTTGTTGCGGTATTAGCGCCGGTGCGCCAAACTTCGCCGTAAGGCTGCAGGCCGCCAAAAATTTTGCGGCCTTTAACGTTCGGTCTTGAGTAGGTGAGGGTGATTTTGCCCAGGCCAAAATCCTGGATGATGGTTTGCGTGGTGCTTGCGCCTGGTATGCGCGGCTGCGCATAACTAAAAACAGCACATGCCAGCAGCATGGCCGTCAGGTAAAAGATTTTTTTCATAATTTGAGTTTTATGTTGATTTATAAGCGACTAATAATTGGACGTTTAGGTGAGGGAATTGTTACAAAGCAGGTATAAAAATAAAAAGCCGCCCAGACTTGCTCCGGGCGACTTTCAACCTAAACCTTATCACAATTAAACTGGCAAGGATGCCAGTTCACGTATTATCTAACAATTTATATGCCAAAAAGTTGTATGGCAGTTTTTTTCACATATCTTGATAACAATAAAGACAATAGCATGGCATTTTTATACATTCCCGGGGGCATAGCGTACCTGTGTGTAATTATTGTTGCTTTTGTTGTCCACTGGTTTGAACACTGTCCATTGCATGAGACTGGCGTTTCCGGCGCAAATAGCCGTCCAAAAGATATAAGCCCAGCACTACATCGAAGAATAAAAACACCTGCATGGCCGGCCCTGATAATAAGCCTTTAAGCTTAGGCAATATATCCGATGTGGTATGGCTATTCCCCGCACCTGCCGACCAATGTATATTAGCCAGGGCAAATATTAATATGGCCGATATGGTAACAATGAAAAACAGCCCGATACCTTTTATAATGCGGTTATTAATGGTCGCCTTTAGCGGTTGCTGCGCGTATTCGGTACGGATGGTTTCCATTACATTATAAGTGAAGGCCATGGGCGGCTCATCCAGTTCAATAGCCGCGAATTCGGCGTTAAGCTGTACCAGTTCCTCGTATTTGCGGCGGTACACTTCGTCCTGCTCAATCAGCAGGCCAATGGCCTTTCGCTCTTCGGGCGTGCAGGAGCCGTCAATGTAATTCCAGATTTTTTCTTCTATACTGCTCATATCAGTTCATTAACCTCATTTTTTAACAGGCGTTCCAGCTTTTCTTTTAAACGCTGGCGCGCCCTGAATAGTTTAACTTTTACGGTGTTGGGCTCAATGCCCATTGCTGCACCTATTTCATCAAGTGATTGCTCGCCTTTATAAAATAAGGTAATAATCGTAGCGTCATCAGGCAACAGCTGGGCTATGGCCTGGTTAAGGTAATACGACCTTGATTTATTCTCCGCATCGTTAACATCATACCCACCGTGGTTTTCCAGTTGCACATAGGTGTTCTCATCATCTATCGAGTCAGTTTCCACGCGTTTCTTTCTCAAAAACGTCATGGATGTAGTGTAAACAATGCTGTACAGCCATGTTGTAAATTTCGAGTTGCGCTGGAATGTGCCCAGTGAACGGTATGCCTTTATAAAACAATCCTGTGCAATTTCTTCGGCATCTTCCCTGGTTTTGGCAAATCGTAGTGCCAGGGTGAACACAAACCGCTGGTGCCGTTTAACCAGGTCGGCATAAGCCGACTGGTCGCCCGCCAGCGTTTGTTCAATTAGTTCTATATCCGAAAGCTTGCTTTGCATTGTTATAGCTCTCTGACGCCCTGTTGCCCGGCTTGGTTACAGGAGAATATAAAATTAATGATAAATGTCGTTATTCACGGCTTATCATACACTTTATTCATAGGTAATCATACGCGAAATCGTAAAGGCAAAGTTATCTTAAATACATCTTTAAGAACGAAACTACCGAATTGCTGATGCTATCTGCGTCAAACATTTCACCGCCATGCGGCGCCCCTTTGATAATTCTTAATTCAGATAGTACACCATATTTTCTAAGTGAATCGTTAAGTGTTATTGACTGCCTTATATCCATTTGATCATCTTTATCTCCATGAATGATGAGGAATGGCGGGTCAGCGTGATCAATATAATTCAATGGGGTTGCCAGTTTAACCAGCGCCGGTTTATCGTTCATGGCGCCACCAAATAAAAGCCCTGGCCCGCTTACGGGGTTTTTAAATTCAGCGGCAGGCCTGAGATAAAAATCGGACAAGCCAAAAAAATCAACAACAGCACTGATTTTAAAATGCGGTTTATCATCACCATAGAATTCAGGTATATCACTATTATTTGATAAGCCCATTAATGCAGCCAGGTGTCCGCCTGCGGAAAATCCCATTATGGCAATGCGTTTACGGTCTAAATGATACTTGTCTCCATTCTCACAAACGAATTCCAAAGCCTGATTGCAGTCTATAATCTGCGCCGGAAATATGGCAGTGGTGCTATAGCGGTAATTAATGGCAACTATGGCATACCCGTTTTTTACAAGAGATTTCAATGTATTTGGCATATAATGCATATCTCCCTGTTTATCGCCGGCCCGCCAGCCTCCGCTGTGAAGCCATAAAATGATAGGATGTTTTTTAGCCGTGCCCGGTAATAAAAACACATCCAACTGGTGTCTTTTTAAAGTATCCTGCGCATAGGCGATATTGTTATACAACCGAATTCCTTTGGGGAAAAACTGTAAAGCATCAGTGTCTTGAGCCCACGCGGTCAGGGTAGCAGACAGCAGACAGAAAATTAATGGCAGGATCTTTTTCATTAATCGGGAAGATTGACACAAATATAGTTTCGGAGTGATAAGTATTGATTTTTTGCAATAAAAAAGGGCGAATTTGATTTCAAAATTCGCCCTTGCATTATCGGATTATTACAGGTAAGTGTAGGTTTCGCTATTTTGTTTGTGTACACCTTTCAGATATCACCCACCGGCGTGTAGAGCCGTAAAGTGCTTTTTTGTAAACAATATACCCCAGGCTAACGCTTTGCAACATACGCTCGGCTATAATGCCGTTAACATTGTTCAAAACATACACCCCGTTGGTATTGGTATTTACTCCTATGCCCCTGATGGAGCTGCTGAACCCAATGGTTGTAAAGTGTGCTGTTTGGCCCTGTACCCAAAACTTGCTCATAATTTTGGTGTCGCCGTTAACTGTTGTATCACCCCAGGTAAAGTTTTTATCGAGTTTGCCCTGGAGTAAAAAGTCTGATATGAGGCCAAACCTGTTGCCTGCAACGTACTGTTCGTTGGCTATGCCTGTAAATGCGAGCAGTGTATCGTTGCCCAATCTTACGGCATTGGCATCGGCTGCAACTATCAAACCATGTTTATCGATACTTACCGATACCGGTTTATCAACCATATAATTGAGGCCTTTAGCCAGCGACGAACTATTGTCAGCCGGGGCGCTGGAGTCAAATTCCATATGCTTATCGTCAACATCAAGCGTACTGGTAACTTTTTTGGTAGTTATGGTAAAAATATACCCGTAATCGTTACTATCGCTTACATTATATGTTTTTGCAACATTTGATGTTGAATTGATGTGTACCTGGCTCTTGCCCATTTGTATTACACAGGATGATTGTATCGCAGTTTGCCTGTAATACTCATCCCCTTTCTTAAAATTAAATACCCTTTCTGCGGTTTGCGCACTTACTGTGCCGGTTATTAAAAATAACAGTGCCGCAGAAATGATCTTCATTTTATCAATTGCCAATTTTTTCATTGTGCTTTGTTTGGTTTAGGCAGTTATTTTTTCTGCCTGTTTATTAATGGTTACGCAATTTTTGATAAAATACTTCCTGTCCGGGCTATGTGACCATAGCCCGGTATTGGAAGCGTATTTGATCATTGTCATCATTTAAATTTATTTGATGGCAATGGCGGCACTTGCGGCAATGGCGGCACTGGCGGTATTGGCGGCACCGGCGGTATTGGCGGCGGTTGCTGTATCGGCGGTGGTTGCTGAATTGGCGGCGGTTGTTGTATCGGCGGCGGCTGCTGAATTGGCGGTGGTTGCTGTATCGGCGGCGGCTGCTGAATAGGCGGCACCGGCGGAATAGGCGGCACCGGCGGAATTGGTGGTGGCTGCTCAATCGGTGGTGGCTGGTCAATCGGCGGCACCGGCGGAATCGGCGGCACTGGTGGAATCGGCGGCACCGGTGGAATCGGCGGCACCGGCGGAATCGGCGGCACCGGAGGAATAGGTGGTACCGGCGGAATCGGTGGTATCGGCGGAATCGGCGGCGGCACGTGCCAGTCGGAGTTTCCTTTTGCCCCAACTTGTGCATCAGCATGTTTGATGCCTGCGCCAAACAGGGCAAACATTAAGACAATTGTTAGTTTTTTCATTTTATAGCTGTTTTTTAATCTTGGGTCCAATTTGAAGGCATTGTTTTTCATAAAGTATAATTCATTATTTTATTAACGAAAGCGGGTACCCAACGGCAAATACCATACTGGTTTTATCGCCGGTATACCGGGTTAAATTATCTGCACCTATGCCAATAGAGAAGGGGCTTTTAGGAAAAGGCCTGGTAGTTAGCGAAACCCCAAGGTTTTGCCCGTCCCACTCGGCGCTCAGGTTTGTATGTTTTATTATTTCGTACGATACACTTCCAAATACAGCAGTGGCATATTTACCCTTGCCGGCTTCAATATCGTCAAGGCTTTTATCAAGGAAACGGCCATTGCCGATTCCTATGGTGTAACTTAGTGCCGAACAACCTGGAGTTTGAGACGGCAGCCATTGTATTGCGTGGCTGTATGCTATATAATAGGTAGGCGCCGGTGCATCTGAATACTTACTTGATGCAAATAGCTGTAGCGCACCTGCCGAAATACTATTGCCGGTTGATATTTCACGACTTACAATAGCGTTGCCTGAAAAATCCCGGAACTTGTGTACATCCGTCATGTTTATACCTACAGCAACGTTTACATACTTTTGTGCATCGCCTGTACATACGCCCCCCGAAACGATCAGGTCGGGCTTGTTATTTTGGTATTGCTCAGGATAGTCGCCGCTCAGGCCGCCAAAAATGCTTGTGCCGGAACCGCCCCATCCGGATGGGGTCATGATGCCTGTTGCCGCATCGTTTGGCCCAAGGGCCGGGGCAAATACCGTGCTGGCATTTTTTATGTGCGACAACGAATCGAATTTGCTTATAATGGCATCCTCAAATGATTTTTGTGCACACGCTTTATTTACGTACAGACATCCCGTAATTATTGATGCGATGGTAATAAATTTAATAAATTTTGTGGTCATGATATTGTGTATAAGAAAACAGGTTGAAATTGGTATTTGCGCTTTCGGTTATTTAAATTGGTAAATAATATTCTCAAATTCAATTAGTTATTTGTAATTACCTATTGATCTTTTTAAAAGAGACCAGGAAACCATTGGCAATACAAAATACTATCAGTAATGTCCAGAGCATCATGATTGAAATAGTTTTAACTTGAATTAATTGATGTTAATTAATTTCCGGTTTGCTAACCCGGCAGTTTTGCTTACGGTTTTTATTTTTGATATATCGGCTTGATCTTGGTTGGATTTTTCTCCAAATTATGGGTTCCTGTACTATCGGCGCCCATTGCCTTCGGATAGCTTTTCTGCCTCAACTGTTCAATTGACGTAGTATCGGCAGCTGCATTCTGTATATGCTGTGTTTTCCCGGCATAACTGTTCGTGCTCAGCGCCTGGTCTATTTGCGACACCATATCCTGGTAATTAGCCGCCATTTCATGCCCGAACATTTTTACCCCGTTCACTTCCTTGTCGGTTAATTTGTTTTTGTGCGTTACTGGTGTGTCTTTTTTTGCGTTCCGCTGCGGGGTATAACCGGCTACTTTTAAATACTCGCCTTTTATGGCATGAGCCTGTTTATATGTGGCTACGGCCTGTGTATCCGGAAATACAGTGAATGCCGTAATAAATATAAGCCCAAGCAATAAGCTGAATATTTCCCGCATAGAAAGCGGCTGGTTTTGCCTGTAGATCATCCTTTTAAGGCGACTTTTTAACTGGTTGCTGTCGGACGCGAGCGACATGGCCAGGTTAACCTTACCGGGATTGCTGCCCAGGGCCAGCAACGCCTCAAGGTAATCGCTTTTACGGGCTACGTGGGCCAATACCACGTCATCACAGCAGGCTTCCCTTTCATTTCTGATGAGTGATGACAGCCAAAGCAGCGCCGGGTTAAAAAAGAATACTGCCTCAACTATTCCCTGCATAACGTTCACCAGGTAATCCAGCCGGCGGATATGCGCCAGTTCATGCAGCAGGATACTTTCCACCTGTTCGGCCGACAGCTGGAAAATTATGCCCACTGGCAGCAAGATAACAGGCTTAAGCCAACCTATTGCAACCGGCACTTTCACGAGTTCTGACTGCAACAGCGTAACAGGCCTGCTGATGCTTATTTTTGTACAAAACTCATCGACTTTTTTTTGCCATTTTTCCGGAATGGCTTTTACTCCACTGGTGCGTATTATATTTATGTAAAACAGGCCGCCGGTAAGCCTGGCGCTTTTTATGATGAAGAAAAGCAGCCATATAAGGAATATTACAGCCGATTGCTGGTTAAGCCATGCGATGAGCTGCCTGGTTATGCCTGCCTGCCTTGCTATGGCAGCAAATGTGCCGAATGTTGCTGCCGATGCTGATGAATTGTTGTTTATCCTTATTTCACGCAGGAAAGTAAAGATCATTACTAAAACAAACGACATTAACAGGGCGCATAGCAGGTGGTACCGCAGCCGTGCAGATGCCTTTTTTGCCAAGGTTATAACAAGCCCGGCAGCAGCAGCGAACAACAGGCCTATCCAGGCAGAGTGGAGTAATGTCCAGGCTGTAGCCTTGATGATGTCATTCGGGATCCAGTGTGCCAGAAATGTCGTTCCCATAGCGTTGTTTATTTTTGATCCATTTTTGAAATAAGCCCCTTAAATTCTTCAATTTCTTCGGGGGTTAATTGTTTGTTGCCCAATAATTGCATCATCAGGCTGCTGGCTGAACCGTTGAACAAGTTATCAACAACCCTGTCGAGCATCACGCCTTTAGTTCTTCCTTCGTCAACAGAAGCGGTGTAAATGTGGCGCAGCTGGCTTTCGTCTTTATTTAAAAAGCCCTTTTCTGTCATTATCTGCATCAGCTTCAAAGTCGACATATAGATCACCTCGCGTTTTTCTTTGTTCAAATGATCATTAACAAAACGTGCGGTCGATGGCCCGAACTGCCACAATACCTGTAGTATTTCCAGTTCCGACTTGGTAGGTTCCGACGTTGTTACTTTTTCTTTTTTCGGCGATTTCATAAAACAAATATAAGAATGGTTTCTTATATTCCAAATACTTTTTAAACAAATTAAGAAATATTTCTTATATTCTTTAAAGAAATGGCCTAAATAGCTGGTAATCAGCTATAAAAAATCAATAACTATTTTTTTTATTCTATTGGTTTATTTTAAAATAAAGTACAACTAGCTGTAACCTCTTTTAAAATGGTGTAGTCATAGCTTACAAATACACCGCAATTGGTGGATGAAATTAAAAATAATTTATTAATATTTAAAAATTAAATAAAATGGAAACAGATCAATTAGCGATAATAATGGTGATAGTTACATCACTCGGGCTTTTTGCAATGATATTTGGTATAGTTTACCTATCTAAACGCGAAAGGTTGGCCATGATAGAACGCGGAATGGACCCCCGCAGGTACAAAGTACAATCGGCACCTTACCAGAATTTAAAATGGGGCTTGCTATTGTTGGGAGCTGGCCTGGGCTTGTTTATATCGGTAATACTGGTGAGCACCTGCCTGGCCCACATGGATGATGATAACAAACCCGGTGTTTTCTTTTCACTGGTAGCCATTTTTGGCGGGTTGGGTTTGATTACCTCCTTCCTGATTGAGAAGAAAGCACTTGATGGGAAAAAAGATGAAGAGTAATTTACTTTTGAGGTAAAAGGGAAAAGGTTAAAGGTAAAAGGTTTTTTGAACTGGTTGCCTTTAACCCTTTCGGTGTGCCAGGCCCTTTACCCTTTACCTTTCGCCTTTAACCTTTTCGCCCTACTTAATATATTTTTCCTTCAAAATATCCAGGTGGTGCAGTTCGTGGCCGGCAGTTATGTAAACAATGGCCCGTACCGAAACCGGGTAGCCGCTGGCAGTGCCTATAAATAATGCCTGTTCATCCGTAAACGAATTGTAAAGGTACAGTGTCGATTCCCGCACTGCTTTAAACTCACTGGCCAAATCCTGCATGGTACGCGCTTCTACATTAGTGTAAGCCATGTAATCATCCTGGTCGAAACCGGGCAATGGCTGTTTTTCGCCTCGTGAGAAGCAAAGGGCGCGGTAAGCAAATACCCTTTCGGTATCTATCATATGCGCCAGTACTTGCTTTATAGTCCATTTGCCTTCTGCATAAGTAATATCTGCCTGTTCGGCAGTCATCCTCGAAAAAAAGTTATAGGTACTGTCTTTCAAATACTCCAGTATTTCTAATATAGGGCCATGCGGTACTTTGGCAATATAGGCCTCCGTCCAGGGTGCGAATTCACCGGGTTGTGGTTTGTTTATCATTGTCTGATTTTTTTAAAACTATCCTGAAGGTTGTCCCCTTGCCCAATTCCGACTCACGTACAAATATAAGCCCGTCGTGGTAATTTTTTATAATACGGCGGGTTAAAGACAGGCCCAAACCCCAGCCGCGTTTGCGCGTAGTATATCCGGGCTGAAAAACCGTCTCGAACTTGGAGCGGGGAATGCCCTTGCCGGTGTCGGTTACGTCAATATAAATCTGGTTATTATGTTTTAACAACTGGTTCTTTTTGCCTTTGTTCTGGCTGATCTCGATTTTTATCCTGCCCTTACCCTCAATAGCGTTTACGGCGTTTTTCAGCAGGTTCTCTAACACCCAGTCGAACAGCGGTACATTTAGCCCTGCCTGTAAATAGGGGTTGCCGGTTATTTCGAAATTGATGTTGCTGCTTACGCGAACGCTAAAGTAATCCACAAAATCCTTTATCACATAATAAACCGAATGGTTTTCCAGTTGTGGTTTGGAGCCGATTTTTGAAAAACGGTCGGCAATAATCTCCAACCGTTTAATATCGTTCTCCATTTCGGCTATCAGCGGATCTTTTTCGGCTTTAAATTTATCCTTTATCAGCTCAACCCATGCCATCAGCGATGAGATTGGCGTACCTAACTGATGGGCAGTTTCCTTAGCCAGGCCTACCCAAACCTGGTTCTGCTCCGATTTTCGCGACGAGTTGAAGGCCGTATAGGCTACTACCAGGAATATGGCTATAACCGAAAGCTGTATATATGGAAATATGCGCAGTTCGCTAAGCAGGGGTGAATCTTTATAATAAACCAGCCAGCGCGTATTAAGCATAGGCATGTTGAGGATGATGGGCGGGTGCTGTTTCTTCATATACGCCAGTTCCGACCGGAAATATTCGGGATCGTATTTTGGCGCACCCTTTATTTTGTCGTCGCCCGGAACTTTTATATTGTTTTTGGTTGAATCCAGCCCGCGTTTATACAATATGCTGTCTTTATCATTTACCACAATAGCAGGTACCTGTGAACTGTCGCGTACGGACATGACATATTGCAGGAAATCGTTATCGTCCGAAGAGAAGATTTGTTTCATGCTCATCGCCCATACCTGTGCGCGGGTTCGCTCGGATTTAGCAATGTTTTTAACGAGATAGCTGGTATAAAGCAATGAGCCGCTGGCGATGATCACCGCGAAAGACACTAATACGTATTTCCAGCGTTTTTTCTGTTGGTATTGATTCATTTTTTACTAAGTCCGGAAGACCGAAAGTCGGAAAAGTCCGGAACACCGGAGGTCGCCAAAATACGGAATTAGTATGAAAGTGAATAGAGAACGGGATATTTTGATAATGGGTATTAAAGGGGCGGAAATTTTTATCCATCCGGCCAGGTGTTCCCTATATGACCATATGCAGTGACGGGAAAGTTTATTTTGCGTTATCGCAAATATCTAAATCACCATCAGATAAGCCATTAGCGCGCAAAAGCGATTCAAATTGATCTGTAGTGCCATCTTTAAAATAAAATTTAGTTATGCCCGTACGATTTAAATTTACTTCGACATATGTAGGGAAGCCAACGTTGGGATCGTAAACAGTTCCGGACATAGTTGCAATATTATTTTTTATTTTAATTGCACAAAGGTCGTTTAAAACATAAAAGTTTTGCACAGTAGCATATTCAAGGTGAGCACATAGCATATAATAAGGTTTTCCTGCATAGCTGTAAATCTTCGAACTAATCACCTTTCCCTTAAATTGTACGTTGCCAATAATTGACTTTCGTTGCTTGTCTTCTGAATCTTCATGACTTGACGATATTTTCGAGCAAATGACAAAGAATATTATCATGCATATGATAAAGCCTGGTATAAAAATATAGCCTTTTGTTTTTGGGTTCATGTGACCAAATATAAATATATCTGATATATATTATCCCCGGTCAGGTGTCCATACCTGGCTGAAATAGGGTTTAGCCACTTGGTCAGGTGGGGACACCTGACCGGGGTGAGTGACAGGATGCGTGGTGAACTTTTCGAATTTTCCTAACCTCTAATCACCAATCTCTAATCTCCAACCTGAATTTTTCCTAACCTCTAATCACCAATCTCTAATCTCCAACCTGAATTTTTCCTAACCTCTAATCACCAATCTCTAATCTCCAACCCTTATCTTTGCCCTCGCAATGTCAGATAAAAAAGTTAGGGTACGTTTTGCGCCGAGTCCCACCGGCGGTTTGCATTTGGGCGGTGTACGCACCGTGCTGTTCAATTACCTGTTCGCCAAACACCATGGCGGCGAGTTTATTTTAAGGATAGAGGATACCGACCAGAACCGCTATGTGGAAGGCGCCGAGGACTATATTTTTGATTGCCTGAAATGGTGTGGCCTGGTACCCGATGAAAGCCCTGCAGCAGGTGGCCCTTACGCGCCTTACCGCCAGAGTGAACGCAAACCCCTGTACCGCGAATATGCCGAAAGATTGGTGCGCGAAGGACACGCTTATTACGCTTTTGATACTCCTGGAGAACTTGACCGCAACCGTAAAGAGATACCTAACTTTCAATACGGCCATGCTTACCGGGATGCACTGCGTAATTCGTTATCGTTACCCGAACATGAGGTTGAGCAGTTACTGGCTAGTGGTGAGCCTCACGTTATCCGCATAAAAATGCCGTTGAACGAGACAGTGAGCTTTGTAGACATGATACGTGGCCATGTGATGTTTGAAACCAACGAGGTGGATGACAAAGTGCTATTAAAAGCCGACGGCATGCCGACATATCACCTGGCTGTGGTAGTAGATGATTATTTGATGAAGATATCGCATGCTTTCCGCGGCGAGGAATGGTTGCCATCGGCGCCTGTTCATCTTTTATTGTGGGAATATTTAGGCTGGAAAGATGATATGCCGCAATGGGCGCATTTGCCGCTGATATTAAAACCCGACGGCCACGGAAAATTAAGTAAGCGTGATGGCGCACGCCTGGGTTTCCCGGTTTATGCCATGAATTGGCTCGACCAAAAAACAGGTGAATTAACGCCGGGTTTTCGTGAGCTTGGTTTTTTGCCTGAAGCATTTTTAAACTTATTGGCCATGCTGGGCTGGAATGCCGGCACCGACCAGGAAATATTTACATTGGATGAGCTGATCGAAAAATTCTCCATAAGCCGTGTAAGCAAAGCGGGCGCGAAATTCGATTTCGGGAAGGCCAAATGGTTCAACCAGGAATGGATAAGAAGGCAAAGTGCGGAAAGCCTAAAGCCGAAAGTTGTTGAGGCACTGGAAAGCAAAGGCTTAAAAGTTGACGATGACGATTATTTGCTGAAAGTAATTGATATGGTAAAAGAACGCTGCGTATTGCTGCCCGACTTTTACCAGCAAATGGCTTACTTTTTTGAATTGCCCAAAGAATATGACCTGAATGCCGTTAAACCTAAATGGACGGATATAAAAGCTGATTTTTTTAAGGCTTATTTGGTTATGTTGAATAATGATGAGGTTAGCGCTGATCCCGTTGCCGCAGAGGAGCAATTCAAGGCCCTTGCCGAACAAAAAGGTTTGAAACCCGGCGATGTGATGCTGCCTTTCCGTATTATGCTGGTGGGAGGCAAATTCGGCCCGCATGTTTTTGATATTGCTGCGATGCTTGGGAAAGAGGAGACTGTGATAAGGATTGAAAAGGGGTTGATACTATTTGAATAACACTAATTTCACGAATTATTTCGAATTCCACGAATTGAATGAACGGCACGAATTGATCGAATTATTTCGAATTTCACGAATTGGATTAGTTGAGGAGAAAAATTCGTGTAACTCGAGCAAATACGTGTAATTAGTGTCGTTCATTCAATTCGTGAAATTCGTGTGTATTTAAATTCGTCTAATTAGTGACCCTCTTTTATTTCCACCTAAAGCTATTGATCATCACATTCATATCCTTCTTCACAAAATCAAGCACAGGGGCAATGGAATCCAGGCGGGGTTCGGTATAAAAATAAAGGGCGCAGCGCAGGTAATGGTGGGCGCTGTCTGTCAAAAAAAATTGTGCCGATGAGGCGGCATTGCCGTCGATAGTATAATAGATACCGTAAAGTTGCCGGTCGGGATAACGGATCAGTCCCTGGTCGATAGACGTTGCCTTTACCGTATGCTTGAACGCGAAGGTGCGGGCATCTTCCGTTAGCTCATTAAATTCTTTTTTGGAGCTAACAGGCTGATAGCTCATGTGCAGCGTACCTTTAAACTGCGGGAAACGCATATTTAGCCAGCAATTTTGTGCGCCGCGCGACTTATCGGGCTCGATAACCGCGTATTTTGGGTACATAAAAGTAAACGGGCAGCCGCCTTCATATTGCTGGTATTCTTTTTTGGGAAAAACGATACGGAAATAGCCCCTCGGCTTCGGCGTGTAATCATGATCGTTATTGCAGCCAGCAAAAAGTAGTGCAACCAGCAGCAGGCTATAAATTTTCATGATTCACTTCCTTTGAGTTCCATATCTCCCATGATTTTTCCGCTTGCAATATCAGCATTTCGTGGCCATTTTTTATTGTCGCGCCTTTTTCCTCGCCCTTTTTCAGGAAAAGCGTTTTTTCGGGGTTATAGATCAGGTCGTAAAGCAAATGGTCTTTAGTTATCGCATCATAGGGGATAGGCGGGCATTCATCTACATTGGGGTAAGTGCCTAATGGCGTGGTATTGATAATAATTTTGTGATTAAGGATGTGATGTGGCTTCAAATCGCTGAATAAAATATTTTTGCCGTGCGGTTTGCGTGTAACTACTTTAAAATCGATGCCTAAATTGTCCAGTACGCATTTTACGGCCTGGGCCGCACCACCATCGCCCAAAACCAGCGCTTCATCGTTGCTGTCTTTTATCAGTGGTTTTAATGACCTTTCAAAGCCATAGATGTCGGTATTGAAGCCTTCAAGCCGGAAATCGTGCCCGTTAACACCGATCTCGCCTAAAAAAGAAGCCAGTATCGGGCTTTCGGCAGTAACCCGTATGCAGTTTACCGCGCCGGCATTACGCGCATCGTGCTCTATCCAGTCGAGGTATTTCAGTACCGTAATTTTATGCGGGATAGTTACATTCAGCCCGCAGATGTCTGGATGTACATCCAGCAGGTCTTGCAGGTCTTTGATATGCTCGAGGGGGTAAACATCATACTCGGCATCCTTAATATGCAGCCGCTCAAATTTATCGGTAAAATATTTTTTTGAAAAGGAATGCGACAGCGGATAACCTATTAAACCGTATTTTTTCATGGCATTAGTGGCGGATGGACAATATGTAAGTGCTAAAATACAATTATCAGCCTAAAGGTTTAAAAAACTTTCCAGCTCGCCTTTATCATTTGCATCGGAGAGGTCTTTCAATTCCTGGGTGTGTTGTACGTTGTTGACCGGATTATTTATATAGCCGATAAGGAGTTTGGTGGCATCCAGGGTTATTTTATTGCTGGTTATGCCGGCTTTATATTGCAGCGCGGTTTTGCAAAGTGCTGCCATATAAACCGCCATCAGGTTTATATTATTGATAAAGGCTTTGGTATTATTCTCATTAATAACAAAGGTATAATCGCCGGTGCCTTCCATCCATTTCATCAGGAACTGGGCTGCTGCCAGGCGTTTGGCGGTATCCTGGTTTATGGGTTTGGTTAAAATGTAGGTCGATATTTGCGATACGGTAGTATCTGCCTGCTTAAAATCTTTTTTTGTGGCAAGTTTAATATGGTCAAACTGCGGCAGGTTTTGTGCATGCAGTTTAACGGCAACAAAAACAAATAAAAGGCAAGTGCAAAATATCTTCCTCATAAGACTATATCTTTGTTAAAGATAAGTATTTGATCTACAACCCCAAAAAATGATCGAATGTATCGCTTCTAATACCTAAACGCAATGTCTCCAGCGGGATCAGGTCGGCAGGTGCTATGTTGCCCAAATTTACATTCGCGCCGATTAGTTTGATAAACCAAACCTGCTGTGCTTTTTGCGGCGCTTCCCAAATAATGGTTTCCTGTGGTATCTGTGTCAATATTTCATCAACCAAACCCTGGCGTACTTCACCTGAATCACGATAGATGCCTACATTGCCGCTTTCCCGTGCCTCAGCTATCACTTTCCACGATCCGGCCTCAATTTCGGCCTTCATCAGTTGTATCCATTTATACGGTGCGAATATTTTCTGTACATCTTTTGATCCAACTTCCGATATAACCGTAAAGTTCTTGCTCAGTTTGCTAATGTACTCGCATTTTATAGCGTGATCGATGGTAATGGAACCGTCCGACACTTCCACATACTCCATTTTATATTTATCCAGCGTACGGCAATAGTCATCAAACTGGTTGCGCACAATAAATGCCTCAAACAGCGTACCGCCGAAATAAACCGGCAAACCGGCCTCGCGATAAAGCTCCAGTTTTTCATCCAGCCTTGGCGTAACAAACGATGTAGCCCAGCCCAGTTTTACCAGGTCGGTATAAGAGCCGCCAACTTCAATAAAATCTTCGGCCTGGCGTAAGCTAAGCCCTTTGTCCATAACCATAGTCAGCCCGCTGTTGCGCGGTTTTTCAGTTCGATCAGGAAGGTTGTTTATCGTATAATTCATAAAGTGCAAATAGGGGTATGTCAGGTTAAAATAATAGAACGCGGGTAAATTTCACAAAAAAAACCAAAACGTATGTTAAGTTTTGGTTTTTTATTAGCTCCAAGCCCCTCCTAAATCCTCCCCGGTAGGGAGGACTTGAAAATGCAGTCCGAAATGCAGCCCTAAAAGTCTCCCCTACCGGGGGAGATTTAGAGGGGGCTGGCTGCTGCTTACTTAGTATACCTATTTATAATATCCACAATAACCTTGTTCTTTTGCAACTGCGGCAGGTAATCAAATAGTATATAATGCTTTTCCGGGTCCGACGACAACGCCAGCTCCAAATAATTCAGCGCCTCGTTATAATCACCGCGGGCAAATAAGTAGGCTACCATGCGGTAGTACAATTCAGCTGCTTCGGGATTATTTTTAATGGCATCTGATATTACCTCAATTGCAGCCGGTAAACGTTGCTGCTCATATAGTATCGATGAATAATCCAGCCAGGCATCCACGTCAAGCGGGTTCAGTTCTACAACCTTTTCATAAGCCTGTTCGGCTTCAGGCATATGGCCCAGCTTATATTCGGCATCGGCTATAGCAAACCAGTAGTCGGCGTTGGCTATATCAAGGTCGAGCGCTTTCTTGTAGAAATGCAATGCTTCGAAATAGCGTTCTTCAAAATCGAGCGTTACACCTATGCCAAACCAGGCATCGGCCAGCTTGGGGTCCATCTTAACTGATTTTTTGTAGAATGCCCGCGCATCATCCATTTGTTCCAGTTTCTCGTAGCATTCGCCAATGGCGCAATAGGTATCAGCGTTTGGTTGCTCGTATTCAAAAGTATGGCGATAAACTTCAATCGCTTCAGCGTATTTTTCCAGGTTAACCAGTGCATTGCCCTTATTAAAGTATGCCGATGCAAAACTGTCTTTTATTAATATGGCATAATCGTAAGCATCGATAGCTTTCTCAAACAAGCTCAGTTTTGTATAAGCATTGCCCAAATTGTACCACGCGGCGTAGCTGTACGGCTCGTTATCGATATACTGCATGTAAAACTGCACGCTTTCTTCCTGGTTATCCATTACATCGTAACAGAAGGCCAGCTCATACAGCGCATCCTGGTTTTCCATGTTTTGCTGAAGGCATTGTTTCAGGAATTGGATAGCCGTGTTATAATCGCCCATATTCTGGTGAACGTAGGCAATATGCAGCAATATGTCATCGGTTTCTTCGGCAAGGTCGAGCGCTATGTTATAGTTCTCAAGCGCCTCATCGTAACGCTCCATACTCTCGTACAGGTTTCCGCGAATGATATAAATATCCGCTTCGGAAGCCTCGAGCATAGCAGCCTTGTCCAAAGCGGCAAATGCTTCGGAGGCACGGTTACTGACGACTAACAATTGGGCTTGCTTTATCAAAAATATTGCGGCAAACGGGTGTTGATTGCGCGCATACTCCGACACCTGTAAGGCTTTTGCAGGATCATTTTTCTCGATGTAGTAGTCGATAATGTTCTCAAACGCCTGGGCATCAAAAAAGTACTGGTCGTGATTGCGGATCATTTCCTCGTACCGTTCAACCGAGAATTTTGGGTCCTCGGTGAAACCAAATTCAAATTCTTCTTCCATTCATTTAGGTTTGCAGAACATTTCCGGTTAAGCCATCTGGCATAGTACCAAACGTTAACCGGGACTTAAATTACAAAATAATAATAAACCTCAAAACAATTAAGTTTTCAACATCCACACATTGTTAACAAGGTTTTTCGCAAGTGCCTGATAATAAATAATATTATTTACGGCAAAAAGGTGGGTTGATTTTAATTGCCTTAAAGATTTCTACCTTTGGCAAAAGTAACTATTTATGAGCATTAATATTAAGCATGTGCTGGATCATTTACATATAAACGACATTAACCATGCGTTTAGTACCGGCAACACCTGGGGCAGCAGTGAAGACGCGACCATAAAAGACATTGTATCGCCGGTTGACGGCAAAAAGATAGCATCGGTAAAATTTGCGATGGAAAACGATTATAACCAGGTAGTTATGCAATCACAAAAGGCATTTGTTTCCTGGCGTACTATACCGGCGCCAAAGCGCGGTGAGATAGTACGGCAAATTGGCGAGGCCCTGCGTGAAAACAAACAGCAATTAGGCGCGCTGGTATCCTACGAAATGGGTAAAAGCCTGCAGGAAGGTTATGGCGAAGTACAGGAGATGATAGATATTGCCGATTTCGCCGTAGGGCAGAGCCGGCAATTGTACGGCCTAACCATGCATTCCGAGCGCCCCGAGCACCGGATGTATGAGCAATATCACCCGCTTGGTATTGTAGGCATTATTTCGGCTTTCAATTTCCCGGTTGCGGTATGGAGCTGGAATGCCATGCTGGCCTGGATTTGCGGCGATGTATGCATCTGGAAACCATCTGAAAAAACACCGTTAACAGCCGTTGCCTGCCAACATATTGTGCAGGAAGTTTTTAAAAGGAATAATATTGATGAAGGCGTATCATGCCTGGTTATCGGCGATCGTAATATCGGCGAGCTAATGGCGAACGATGCCCGTTTACCGCTGATCTCGGCCACCGGCTCAACCCGCATGGGTAAGGCAGTTGGCGCAGCAGTTGGCGCAAGGCTAGGCAGGAGCTTGCTGGAACTGGGTGGAAACAATGCCATTATCATCAGCGAAAATGCCGATTTGGATATGTGCCTCATCGGTGCGGTATTTGGCGCGGTAGGTACGGCCGGTCAGCGTTGTACCTCTACGCGACGCCTTATCATTCACGAAAGCGTGTACGAACAATTCAGGCAAAAACTAGTAAGGGCCTACGCACAGATACGCATCGGCGACCCGCTTGACGAAAATAACCACATGGGGCCGCTAATAGATAAGGATGCGGTAACCATGTATCTAAAGGCGATAGAAGCCGGTAAAGCCGAAGGCGGAAACTTTGTTGTAGAAGGCGGAAAACTAGATGGCGAAAAATATTCCTCCGGTTGTTACGTTAAGCCATGTATTGCCGAAGTAAAAAATGAATATAAGATCGTACAGCATGAAACATTCGCGCCGATACTGTATCTGATAAAATATAAAACGCTTGACGAGGCTATCGCAATGCAAAATGGTGTGCCGCAAGGATTGTCGTCGTCCATCATGACGAATAATTTGCGCGAGGCAGAGCAATTCCTGTCGTACGCGGGTTCAGATTGCGGCATAGCAAATGTGAACATCGGCACATCGGGCGCGGAAATAGGCGGGGCATTCGGCGGTGAAAAGGAAACAGGCGGCGGCAGGGAATCGGGCTCGGATGCCTGGAAAGTGTACATGCGCCGGCAAACCAACACCATCAACTATTCCAAAGCATTGCCTTTGGCGCAGGGAATAAAGTTTGATCTGTAAGCTGCAAGCCCCCCACTAAATCTCACCCCGGTAGGGGGAGACTTTTTGGAAAGTGGGTTGAAATAAATTTACTAAGCCCTTCCGCCTATTGGCGGAGAGGGTTTGGGTGGGGCTTAATGAACTAATAATATATATGTATAACTTAAAAAGAACAATTTTCGGCGCAGCCATATGCGGCGCCATGATGATAAGTATTTCGGCATCGGCGCAGCAAGCAGTCCCGGGACCGCAATCACCACCTGATCCTCCAAAAAACTGGCACCAGCTCGACCTGGCTAAGGACGGCTATTTCGGCATCAGCTTAAACCAGGCCTATGACTTTATAAAAGGCAAAAAAAGCAAAACCGTGCTTGTTGCTACCATCGACAGCGGCTGCGATACTTTACAGCAGGACCTACAGGGGATAATTTGGGTAAACCCTAAAGAAGTGCCAGGTAATGGCAAGGATGATGACCACGATGGTTATGTTGATGACGTACATGGCTGGGACTTTTTAGGTGGACGGGGCGGCAAATGCGATTTTACCGAAACAACGGAAGAAGTGCGTGAGTATGCACGGCTGAAACCCAAATATGATGGCATAACTTCGGCCCCGGCAGGCGATGAAAAAGGTTATAATTACTGGCTAAGCGTTAAAGCTATTCATGATACAACCATAGCCCATTCGACGGTTGAGTTGGATGGATTACAGAGAACACTTGAGTTTTTAATGGTTACTAATGGGATTATTAAAAAAGCGTTGCATTTAGGGCCTAATGGTACATTTACCATAAATGATCTCAGCAAAATACAAACTAGTAATGATACGGTAAAAAATGGTTTAGATACTTTAAAAGTTGGTATAGTTGGCTGGTCGGATATCTTAAACTTAGAAGGCGATAGCACAACTAATGTAAAGGTAATAAAGGATATAAATGAAGAAGTGGAGAAAGACAATAATGACATTAATCCAGACCTGGGCAGCCGCAAAGACATAGTTGGCGACAACCCAAATGTGTGGAGCAGCAATTACGGTAATAACCTGGTTGAGTTTGCCGATGCATCACACGGCACAGGCGTTGCCGGTTTGATCGGCGCTAAAAGGGGCAATGGCTATGGTATTGATGGTGTTGCCGACAATGTGCACATCATGATTATAAAAGCTGTACCTAACGGCGATGAGTATGATAAAGATATAGCCAATGCTATACGCTTTGCCGTTAACCATGGCGCAAAGGTCATCAATATGAGCTTCGGTAAAAAGATATCGCCGCATAAGGCCTGGGTCGATTCGGCATTTGAATATGCCGCCGCGCATGATGTGCTTTTGGTACAGGCCGCCGGTAACGACAACCAGGATATGGATACCAAGCCGCAATTCCCTAATGATACTTACCTCGACGGTACAACAACCGATAATGTGATTGATGTTGGCGCATCGGGCTGGAAACAGGATACTACGCTGGCTGCCAGCTTTAGTAATTACGGGCAAAAAAATGTCGACATATTTGCACCAGGTGTTAAAGTAACATCCATCGATATGAATGCAGAATTTAATACAGCGGATGGCACCAGCTTTTCATCACCCATAGTAACCGGAATTGCCACGCTGATATTGGAGTACTATCCTAAATTAAGCGCAGCGCAGGTTAAAGAAGCCATACTGGAATCGGCAACCCCGCTAAAAGGCACTATGGTTTACAAACCCGGCACGCATGATTTGGTTGATTTTACCACACTCTCCAAAACCGGCGGCATAGTAAATGCTTACAGGGCTTTAGAGATCGCCTCGAAAATGAAGGGCGAGAGAAAAAAGAAGGACGAGATAAATTAAACCATTCCATTAACTTGCGAAGTTTTTGAAACTTCGCAAGTTTTTATACAAATAATTTATCGTTCTACAATCCCCGCATTCCCGTTAAACAGGTAATACATTATTGTACCGGGCAGGTATTGTTCCGGCTGGTATTTCCAGGTGAGTTTGTAAACAGGTGTAGTTTTTTGGTCGATCTCTGATCTTAATTCTTCAGTCACGGGATTAAAAAGCCCTGCAAATAATAACTTGTGTGGGATATCGGCACTAAATTTAGGTACGGAGTCCCATGTTTTTTTTACTGATGGAAATTTTAAATAGACGTTCTCGAAAGTGTAGTGAAACCAGAAATATGGATGTACCTTCAGTATCTTTGTAAAGAAGCTACTAAACCAAATTTGTGGATTTAACCTTTGCAGGTGTTTGTACAGAAATTTCCACCGGGTATTTTCTATAAGCCTGATCCCTGTATTTTCCCCCCAAAATTCATTTACACTTTTCTGAAAAGCCGTAATAATCGGGTTTTGCGGATAGGAAGCCATAAACCAACTTGATAGCATCCTGTCGGGGCCGGGCCGGTTAAAAGCAAAAAAGCCCGCATTCATATAACCGGGCAGCCATTCGTCAAGCGGCTTTACGCAGTAACAGGTAGCATCGGCCCAAACGCCGCCATAGCGGGCGAGCAGGTTTAGGCGCAGCAGTTCCGAGGCCACATATTCTTCAATATCCCACCCGGGCAAGTGTACATATTCTGTAATGGTCTGTTTGTCAATAAAAATCACTTGCCAGCCATGATTATTCCGCACCCACGATTCATAGCACTTCTTTACTTCAATAGGTGCTTCATCAAGTCCCTGCAGCCACAGGAACCATATTTTTTTTGGCAAATATTTCAACAGGTAAGTATTTTAACTAATATATTAATTATTCCAGTCAGTTGGTTAATACCATCACATTTTTTACAATTTTGTAAAAAAGTGAGGATGGTTGGGTGTACAATTGTTTTTACCAGTCCATTACCTATATTTGCAGGCGAAAAAATCTTTTTAATACAATGAGGGAAATACAATTCAGGGAAGCGCTTCGCGAAGCAATGCAGGAAGAGATGCGCAAGGATCAAAACATATACCTTATGGGCGAAGAGGTTGCCGAATACAATGGCGCCTACAAAGTGAGCCAGGGTATGTTGGACGAGTTCGGCGATAAACGCGTTATCGATACACCTATCTCTGAATTAGGTTTTGCCGGTATAGGTATAGGCTCAGCCATGAACGGTCTGCGCCCCATCATTGAATTCATGACTTTTAACTTCTCGCTGGTGGCAATCGACCAGGTGATCAACGGCGCAGCCAAGATCATGAGCATGAGCGGCGGCCAGTTCTCGGTGCCTATCGTATTCCGTGGCCCAACAGGCAACGCAGGTATGCTTAGCTCGCAGCACAGCCAGTGTTTCGAAAGCTGGTATGCCAACTGTCCCGGTTTAAAGGTAGTTGTGCCATCAAATCCCGCAGATGCCAAAGGCTTATTGAAATCATCGATATTGGATCCCGACCCGGTTATTTTCATGGAGTCGGAATTAATGTATGGCGATAAAGGCGAAGTGCCTGAAGGTGAATATTACATAGAATTAGGCAAAGCCAAAATAGTTAAAGAAGGCACCGATGTAACGCTGGTAGGTTTCGGAAAGATAATGAAAGTGGTTATTGCTGCTGCTGCCGAGCTGGAAAAAGAAGGTATCAGTGCTGAAGTGATCGACTTGCGTACCGTACGCCCGATAGATTACGCTACGGTTATCGGGTCAGTAAAGAAAACAAACCGTTTGGTACTGGTTGAAGAAAGCTGGCCTTTAGGTTCAATCGCTACCGAAGTTGCCTTTAAGGTACAGAAAGATGCGTTTGATTACCTGGATGCCCCTGTTCTGCGCATTATGGGCGGAGATGTTCCGCTGCCTTATGCACCTACTTTGATACAAGAATACCTGCCTAACCCTGAAAGGGTTGTTAAGGCGGTTAAAGAATCGCTGTACCTGGTAAAATAAACTGCCCTTTCCCTTAATTATAAAATATTACCCAACCCCGGAATTTTCCGGGGTTTTTTATTTAATTTGGGTTTTAAAATATTTACCATGAGACTTTTAAATCAAAAGCAATTTCTTACCCGTTCGCTTTTCATATTTGCTACTATTTTTTGTTTTGCTTTTAATGCAATTGCGCAAACCGCAGCGCCTGCAAAGCCAACCGACGCCAAACCCGTAGCGGCGGCAAAGGGCGCGCAAAGCTATATTGAGACTTTTTTTAAAAAATACAAAGCAAGTCCCGATTCGGCAGTTGATTACCTGTTTGCTACCAATAAACTATTTGCAAATCACGAAAACCAGATAAGCCTGCTCAAATCAAAACTCGATTCGCTGCAACTTTCACTCGGTAAATACACCGGTAAAGAATTGATCTCTGAAAAGAGCGCATCGCCAAGCCTGGTTATATACACCTACCTGGTAAAACACGAGAACCAGCCCATGCGCTTTACATTTATATTTTATAAACCTTCGAATGAATGGGTGCTATACCGGTTCAACTATGATGACCAGATGGACCAGGAAATGTTTGAAGCGGCGAAGATTAATAATAAGAAGTAGTTTGGTGATTAGTGATTGGAGATTGGTGGATTTTATCCTGATGTATCATTCATTCATGAAAATTAGTTAGTGGATTTTACTAATCACCAATCACTGCCCACCAACCACTAATCTCTAACCCTCCATTATCTCCATCAGCTCATTCAGTTCTTTTACCTTTTCGGTTGAACCGGAATGTTCATAAGAGCTGATGAGGTTGCGCAGTACGCGTTTAATGATTTCGGTATTGGAGCAGGGCTCATAAAATTGCTTTTCTGATTTTAGGTTGAGCTGTTTAAGGAACATATCCACATCGCGCCGGCCAAAAATAAAGCCCTTGTTAAACGCATTGATATAGAATAGTACACCGCCTTCGAAATTGCTTTCCTGGCTTTCGTCCATGTAAGCCAAAATGAAGTGCTGCGGCAGGTTTACGCCATAAATTGGTATATCCAGTTTTTGGGCGATAATGGAATAGATGATAGCCAGCGACGGCTGGTTGCCCTTTTTAGTTTCGAGCACCTGGCTGATATAGCTGTTTTGCGGATCGTGGTGGTTGGTGGTATTGCCGCTGAAACCGTAAATATTATAAAATACATGATTGATGAGCTTCACCTGTTCCGGCGGGCTGGATTCATTCATCATTTGTATCCAGATGTCGCGTTTTATGGCTTCTATCTGGTTAATTACTTTCTGCTCGTCAAGATCGGGGTATTGATAACGGTTGATGACGAGTATGCCCTGTAGCAGGTCGAACGCACCACCATGCAGCCACAGGCGCAGGTCGTTTTTAAGAATGCCGAATTGTATCTCGTGTACCAGGTTAGCTATGCGCTCCTGCTGGATCGGGTCAAAAGCCTCCCCGAAGGCCGACTCAAGGTATTCGACGGCCTCGCTGCCTAACGACAGCAATTTATCATGCACGTGGCCGAATATTTCCTGGTCCGGATCATCCAGCAAACGTATGAGCGACTTTACTTCATTAGGGGTTATCATGCGTTAGGCTAAAATAATAAAGTTTATATACTTTTACAACCATGTTTAATATAAGGTTTGCCAAAGATTTTATTTGGCACCGTTTAAGGGCAAAAACAAGGCATGGCGTACATTCACCGTTCGTTTACCGGCTGGTTGACAAAGTGTTTTACGATGCAACCCCTAAAAATGTCTACACCGAGGTTGAAAACATCCGTAAAACCCTGCTGGCCGACGACTGCGAAATTACTATAATAGATCTCGGCGCCGGCTCGCATGTAAACAATAACAGGCAAAAAAAAATAAGCGATATAGCCGCCCATGCCCTAAAGCCGCCAAAACTTGCACAATTATTGTACCGTATTGCTGCCGACCTTCAGCCGAAAAACATCATTGAACTGGGTACCTGTTTGGGTGTAACTACCATCTACCTGCAAAAAGCTGCACCCAACGCAAAAGTTTATACCCTCGAAGGATCGCCCCAAACTGCTGAAGTAGCAAAAGAAGAATTTTCTAAGGCGGGTTTGAATGATATTGAACTGGTAACCGGCAATTTTGACGATACCCTGCCGGGAATTATTGACAAATTAGATAAGGTCGACTTTGTTTTTGTGGACGGTAATCACCAAAAAGAAGCAACATTGAGATATTTTGAATGGTGCCTGCCCAAAGTATATGAGGATACCCTGCTCATTTTCGATGATATTTACTGGAGTGAAGGCATGAAAGAAGCCTGGGCGCAAATAAAAGCCCATCCGCAAGTGATGGTAACCGTAGATTTGTTTTGGATAGGACTGGTTTTCTTCAAAAAAGGGCGGATGAAGGAAGATTTTCTTATTAAAATATAAGCAAACGGGGCATCATAAATATTAACAAATACAGGATTACAGTGTGTTAATAAAATCTGCCTATCCGCCCATCCGCACATTTGCACATTTACATATCTTTACCCTTTGATATATTTTACAGCTGCAAATGAGTGAAGACTTAACACCGGACGAGATACCAGCAAACCAGGAAAAATTACACAACATCACCTCTCTCGATGGATTGTACGAGAATTGGTTCCTTGATTATGCCTCCTATGTTATCCTCGACCGTGCCGTACCGCATATAAATGATGGCTTAAAGCCTGTTCAGCGCCGGATACTGCACTCTTTAAAAGAGATGGACGATGGCCGCTTTAACAAAGCCGCCAACGTTATCGGCAACACCATGAAATACCATCCACATGGCGATGCTTCTATTGGGGATGCCATGGTGCAGATAGGGCAAAAAAACCTGCTGATCGATTGTCAGGGTAACTGGGGCGACCCGGTAACCGGCGACTCGGCTGCTGCGCCGCGTTATATCGAAGCGCGTTTATCCAAATTCGCGCTGGATGTTGCCTTCAACCCCGAAACTACCGAATGGCAGGCAAGCTATGATGGCCGTAACCGCGAGCCGATTACCTTGCCGGTTAAATTTCCATTGCTATTGGCGCAAGGGGCTGACGGTATTGCTGTTGGCCTTGCTACAAAAATATTGCCGCATAATTTTATTGAGCTGATCGATGCGTCTATCGAAGTGTTGCGCGGTACCCGGCCTAATCTTCTGCCCGATTTCCCAACCGGCGGCATGGCCGATGCTTCGGCCTATAACGAGGGCCAGCGCGGCGGCAAGGTAAGGGTAAGGGCAAAGATCATCGAGCGGGATAAGAAAACACTTGCTATAACTGAAATTCCTTTTACTACCACAACGGGCGGGTTGATTGATAGCGTGATAGCTGCCAACGATAAGGGCAAGATCAAGATAAAAAAGATAGAAGATAACACCGCCAAAAACGTGGAGATTGTTATCCACCTCGCACCCGGCATATCACCCGATGTAACCATTGATGCGTTGTATGCTTTTACCGATTGCGAGGTATCCATATCGCCGAATACCTGCGTGATACAGGACGACAAGCCGCGCTTTATGAGCGTGAACGACCTGCTATCCGAAAGTACCCACTTTACCCGCGCATTGTTAAAGCTGGAGCTGGAGATAAAGCTGAAGGAGCTGATGGAGAAAATATTCTTCAGCTCGTTGCTCAAAATATTCATACAGGAAGGGATGTATAAAAACCCTGAGTATGAAGGGTCGTCGAATTTTGAACAGGTGGTTGGGGTTTTGAATACACTATTCACGCCATTCTTTTCCCAATTTTACCGGGAGATATTGCCTGAAGATTATCGCAAGCTGATAGACAAACCGATGAGCAGTATCACCCGTTTCGACGTAAAGAAAACGGATGAGCAGATAAAGAATTTAGAGAACGAAATAAAAACCGTAAAGCATCACCTTAAACACCTTACCGATTATACGATAGACTGGTTCGCCCGTTTGAAAGAAAAATACGGCAAAGACCGCGAGCGCAAAACCGAGCTGCGCACTTTTGATAAGGTGGAAGCTGCCCAGGTGGCCTTAGCCAATGTGAAGCTATATGTTAATGCCGAGGATGGCTTTATCGGTTCCGGCCTGAAAAAAGATGACGCGGTTAAGTTTGTTTGCGATTGCTCGGATATTGACGAGATCATCGTTTTCCGCGAGGATGGCCGATGCCTGATCACCAAAGTACAGGACAAGGTTTTTGTGGGAAAAGGGATTATCCATACGGCTGTATTCAAAAAGAACGACGAGCGCACCGTTTACAACATGATTTATAAAGACGGGCAAAGTGGTGTGGGCTATATCAAGCGCTTTGTGGTAACCGGCGTAACCCGCGATAAGGAATACGACCTGACCAAAGGTACCAAAGGCTCAAAAACGCTGTACTTTAGCGCAAATCCAAATGGTGAGGCCGAAGTGGTTAACATTCAGCTTAAACCGCATTCCAAGCTCAAAAAACTGCAGTTTGACGAGGATTTTGCAACCATTGCTATAAAAGGCCGGGCATCGATGGGCAATATAGTTACCAAGTACCCGGTTAAAAAGGTCGTGCTGAAAAGTAAAGGTATTTCTACACTTGCAGGGCGTAAAATATGGTATGATGAGATACTCAAACGCCTAAATGCCGATGGCCGGGGCAAATACCTCGGCGAATTTGATGGCGATGACCGCATCCTCACCGTTATGGCCAACGGTATTTATGAACTGACCAGTTTCGATCTAAACAACCACTTTTTCGATAACATGATCCTGATCGAAAAATACGATCCGGAGAAAGTGTATACGGTGGTGCATTATGAAGGTAAGTCGAAAAATTACCTTGTTAAGCGATTCGTGTTTGAAAATACGCCGCCGGGCAAAGAAACCAGCATCATTAGCGATGAGAATGGCTCAAAGCTAACCTTTATATCAGGCGCCAAAGAGCCGGTAGCAAAAGTTGACCAGCTTAAAGGCAAAACACAGGTACCCGAAACCGTTGAGCTAAACCTTGCCGAACTAATAGATGTAAAGGGCATGAAGGCAATGGGCAACCGCCTCACGCAGCACACCATACAATCCATCAGCCTGGTTGAACCGCCACTTGAGGAAGAGGAACAAGTTGCAGAGGCAGTAGTGCTTGAAGGCGATGATGAAAGCGCAGAAGAACAGAAGGAATCAGCAGAACCACAAGACAAATCGGTGAAATCACAAATAAAATCAGTGGAATCATCTGATAAATCAGTGGAACCGCAAACCCAATCGGTGAAATCACAGGCAAAATCAGTGGAATCGCCTACCGAATCGGTAGAAGAACACAATAAAAAGATTGACTTTGAAATAACCAACCCCGATGACATTGATATAGACGATAAGGGGCAATTGGGGTTGTTTTAGACTGGTTTTAATGGGTAACCCAATTGCTTTTTAATAAGTTTTATATCGTATAAAATCCTGTCATGCTGAGTTATGAGATTTGCAGCCTCTGAAATGACAAATAAAAAACTATGTCATTGCGAGGAGCGAACGGACTAAAGCGCAGGGGCGACGAAGCAACCTCATCACCATGCATAACGACGAGGTTGCTTCGGCTTCCCTTTACACAATCTACCACCGAGCCTCGCAATGACATTTCTTGATAACTTGTCATGGGTAGCGATAGCGAAGAACCTTTAAAGTTTGCTAACAAAGCGAAAGGTGCTTCGTCATTCAGCATGACATGGTTTTTTACTTGTTATTTCACTATTCAGCTTTCGGAAAAACAGTCACCCTTAAAAATGTGCTGCCGTAAGGTACCAGATCGATATATTGTTTTTTGCCTGTGCTGTCGCGGTTAGCCGGGAATGATGATGTTTGCAGCGTTGGCTGGCCCTTGGAATCTGTTGTTTGATGCAGTTTCCAGTTGGTAAGCAATTCGGCCGGTACTTTTAATACTACGGGCGAAACGGCAGCGCTCCAGGGGTATTTGTAAGTGGTATTTTTAATCACCTGCACATCGGAAGCATTTTTTACCAGCAGCGAATAATTCCACACAGCGGCCGGACGATACTCGGTACCGGGGAATGCCGGGGTTGATTTTTTGTAATTGGTCACCGTATCAACTTTTGCGGGGATGGGGTAGCTATAAACGATAGGGCCGCGCTCAACAGCAAGGCCGTCGTTCGGCCAGCTGGTTATTT
>Ga0302309_10000533_pt1 | contig 43213 bp, 37 predicted proteins | sample III_Palsa_N1_1_FD_200453 | JGI IMG/M metagenome (GOLD analysis project Ga0302309, IMG submission 200453) | Peat permafrost microbial communities from Stordalen Mire near Abisko, Sweden - III_Palsa_N1_1 | ecosystem: Environmental > Terrestrial > Soil > Palsa > Peat permafrost | place: Sweden...
ACAACCCGGCTTAACTACTTATACCTTTAAAGGCTTTTATAAAGCCCGTGAGTTTTTCCTGCCAAAATATGATGCTAAGGCGCAGGCAATTAGTGCATCTGGAAGTCATACCACTGTTTTTTGGAAGCCGGTACTTTTAACGGATAAGAATGGCGATGCTTCATTTGATTTAAATAACGTTGCCATTGGTAACTATAGATTGGTTGCCGAAGGCATTTGCGCTAACGGGAGTTTCGCAAGAGCCATATTGAATTACCAGGCAAAGTGATATAATTATCAAAAACTCACCCCAAGCCTGAGCGCCGAATTTACATTACTTCCACTGTTGAACGACCTGCCATATATTAACCTGAAATTGAGGTACTGTACGCCGATACCCAGTTCGGTATAATTTTTTAGTGATGAGGTGCTCAAATAATTGGCATCGAAAATCTCCTGCAATTTCAGCTTTCGTATCAGTGGTATCTTGTTCAAAATAAACCCGGAAAAGTTCTGCTCAAAGTGCCCTTCGATATATTCTTTATACGTGCTGAAGTTGTAATAATTGAGCAGCAAAAAGCTATTGATGCCGCTTTTATAAAAGAATACCTGGTTACCTAGGAATTGCTTATAGTCCACGTAATAAAGGCTGTTATCATTTAAAAACTTACCTGCACCAATATAAAACGAGCTTTGCCCCAATACACCCGCATTTATATTAGATTTAGATGCATCGGCAGATAACAGGCCATAATCCACATCCGAGCCTAACACGCCTTTTATACCCGTAGTATAGTTTAAACCGACAGTCGGATACGGCGATGGCAAATAACGTGTGCCCGTAGGGAAGGTCTCATACTTATCGCTGAAATCATACGAGGTGCGTAAGGTGATCTTGAACGACTGGTTTTCGGGGAATAACGGCACGTCCGCATTAGGTGAAAATGGGTTATTTGAAGTGTAATTCTTGTCGCCGGGATTAAAAAAACTATAAGATGTGCTATTTGGCAGCCAGGTCCTGTCGGCCCATTCTGCGCTGGCGCTGGCAAGCCAATCGCCTATAATTCGTTTGTCTGCTGATACAGATACATATCGTTTTTGATAAAGTTTCTCATAGTTTTCCTTCTCGAATAAACTGTAAAGCGAGTTTATGAACGGCGAAATAGGATCGTCGCCATTCAAGTCGACCACTTCCGACCCTGCTTTGAAGCCAAGCGTGAACGACGAAACAGGCAGGACAGCATATGCGCTTCCGGTAAATTTTTGATCAGAAAAACCATAACCCACTTTCGCGCCAAGCGCCAGGTAGCGGTTATTTAAGGTATCGATACGTTTGGAAAATGTTCCGCCATAATTAATGTCAAAGCCCTGTACAGTATTAAACCTCACGGCTGTAAGCAGCGGATCAAGGTTAAGATACTCGTGCTTATACCTGTCGCGGTAATGGTAACCGCTTAAAATTGCACCGGCATTAAATTTATTGTTCACCTTATCGAGCGAATCGAGATAGGGCTTGGATTCGCGCTTTCGGGCCAGTACAGCTTTGTTTTTATAGTCCGTTTTCTCTTCGTCGGTTAATGGTACCGGCCGCTCGTTCTCCCAAAAAATAGAATCCTTTTTATTGATGCCCTTTGTAATGCGCAGCACCTCGTTAAACTCATTTTTGGTAAAAACCGGGTTAATATCATAATCCTTATAAACAGAAATATAATAACCGCCGAACTTAAAGCTAAATAGCCCGCCAACAAATTCAAACTTGATCGACGATGGCATCCAGGCTGTTTTGCCTACCGGGAAGAATTGTTCGCTAAAGCGCAGGGTATCCACAAAATTGATGTTCTGTGCTTTGGTGATAAACAAATTGAGCCCGTAAATGCGCCAGTCACCTTCCAAAATATAAATATCCCCCTGGAAACAAGCGTCATATCCTCGTTTTGGTATAACCCTGATTTTATCGATCGTTTCGCCATTTTCAACCGTTTTGCCAAGTAACTTATACTTGTAGTAAAACAGCGCATTGTCAGCTATGGGCGATATCACAGGCCTGTTGCTCAAACCTTCCCACACCTGTATATTCTTGTAAAAGTTGACCTCCATGTCGGATACCCGGTTATAGCTGAAAGCCCGGTTGCTGCCGGCCACTTTAGACGAGATCATTTCCTCATGCACCTTATCCGGCTGCTCGAAACTGTATTTGGATTCAGATTCGGACAGGTAAATAATACCTCTCCGGTTTGAATCGAGACCCGCCTCGCTCGTGGCTTTCTGGATATCGATACCCATAAACTTTTTCGGCGCAGCCAATAATTTTTGCAAGCCTTTTATATAAACATCACAAGTGTAGGCCTTAACTTCTTCGAGGTGCTGCTTGCGTTTTTTGATGGCTTTGCGAATGATGGCATAAGCCGGGTTCTCGCCGGTTGCGCTCACTACCACATCATTTAGTCGGTAGCTTTCGGTTTGCAGAACAATATTGACCTGCTTATCGGCAGTAAGTTGAAGTGTTCGCGTTTCCTGCTTATAGCCAACGGAACCGTACCTTACCTCATAAATACCCGGTTTCAATATTAAAGTATATTCGCCTTCGCTGTTCGCAGATGTGCCGGTAGTGGTGTTTTTAACGTAGACACTGGCAAACGGGATGGCTTTGTTATGCTCATCAGTTATTTTGCCGCTTACGGTAACCTGCTGACAAAACGCACTAATTACTGAAAAAGTAAACAGGAAAAAGGTAAGGATAAGTTTCATTCAGTGTTGTTTGCACTAAGATGAAACTTATTTGCCGTATCTATAAGTTAACTTTCGTTAATAATTGTTAAAGTAAGTTAAGATGAAATTCAGTTAACAATTTTAACAGCCTGTTCGCGTGCTGTGCTTAAATATGCCGTTTTAATATGCAGCGTACCTGTTTTATCGTTCGCATCGAAATAACAGCCTGTCTTCGCTTTACCGAATTTGTCTGCTGAAGCGTATGATTTTATTGCAGTTCCGTTTATCCACACCTGTTTAGGTGCAATGGCCTGATGAACATCCAGCAAATAAACCCGTTGCAGGTATTTACCGCTATAATTTCCTACAGCCGGATGGATTGCCACTTCGATAGTTTTTCCAGCTGTACACTCGATCAATGTTTTGGCAAATGCGCCTTTGCGGTATTCTCGCGTAAGGCCGTCATCTTCATATAAATTGAATAATGAATGTTTGTAAGGATAGATATTAAGTGTTAGAGTATCGGCTTTTTTCTCGCCATCATAATTCATGGCCGGGTACATGGGCAGTATGGCGCCTGCTTTTACAAACAGCGGCAGTTTCTCAAGCGGGGCGGGGTAGTTGTTCAGCCATTGGCCGCCGGCGTAAGTTTTTCCGTTCCAGTAATCATACCAAGTGCCTTTTGGCAGGTAAATACTGTCGCGTTTGGTTTCGTTCTTGTAAACCGGCGCTACCAGCAGCCATTCGCCGTTCATAAACTGGTATTGGGTTTGTTTGCCCCAGGTAACCGGGTCGTTCGGATATTCCAACACCATGCCGCGCGTGGTAGGCACACCGGTTTCGTGCGCCTGTTCGCAATAGGTGTACATGTAAGGTGTCAAACGCATTTTTAGTTCGAGATATTTGCGGTTGATGGAAGTATATGGCTCGCCATAAATATAAGGCTGCTTGTCTTTTTTGGCCCAGCCGCTCATCACCATAAATACCGGCGTAAAGCATTTCCATTGCAAATCGCGTGTATAGGTATCGGCGCTGCCGCCAAATATGCCGTCCACATCTCCGGTGGCCGCGTTTTGTGCCGATAGTCCGGAGCCGATCACCGTTGGTATATGAAAACGGATGTATTCCCAATTACCCGACTGATCCCCGCTCCAAACGGTGGAATATTTTTGAGTGCCCGCCCAGCCCATCACGCTCCAGATAAAACCGCGTGAATTGCTGTTATTCTCAATGCCATTATAAGCCGCTTTACAGGCATCCAACGCAAATTTATAGCCCGGCCCAACCCAGGCCACATCCAACTTGCATAGCCGGGTGCCATACTGGCCGACTTCTTTAGCTATGCGGTCAACGCCGTTTTCTGTCCATAAACCGGTATAAAAACCACGTTTATGCAATTCCAAAACGGTAGAATCGAGCTTTACATAGCCGCAGCCGTAGCCATCGTTTGGTAGTATCCAGCCATGCGGCATATTATTTTCAACGTATTTATCAGCCACCAGCTTTATCACATCCGGCGTGGTGCCGTTAATGCCGCTGCCGGTATAGTTTTTAGTGTCGTAACCCTTTGTACCGCGATTATAGCAATTGGCATCGCCCAAACTTAAAGCCCAGCGCGGCATCAGGAATGGCCTGCCGGTGACTTTTGTATAGCCGTTTAATATTTTCTTAAGTGATGGCCCGTAAAAGTAAAATGCATCAAAACGGTCTTCGTTATGGGTAAATTTCAACGCCTCCTTAAATGAATATATGCCCACATCAAACGTATTCCTGAAAACGCCATAGCCGGCAGTCGACATATAGAAAGGCGCCGGGTTTGCCCTGCCGCCTGCATCCCAGCCGTTACCTTTTTCAATCAGGATATCATTGTCGCGGTGCGAGAAATAACCGTTCTGCATCCCGCAGCCATAAAAGTATTCATTTGACTGGCGCTCCATAGTTTGCGTAGTTTTTGCTCCGAAAAGCAGCGGTTTGGTTTCTTCCCAAACTTTATGGGTATCGGTAATGTCGTATAAAGCAAAACGCATGGGGCTCTTATAAACGCGTACCACGCACTGGCGGCTTTTTAACTGGTAATAAGTGCCTTTATCGATAGCCTTTACCTGCGGGTTGTTCACCGTGTATTCCTCAACAATATCATTCCCGGCAGGGTTGGTAAATTCACCATCGGGCGCAAGCCAAATCCTGAAAATGTCATCAGCATAAAAAATCACCTTGACTTTTGACTGGCCCGCCGCTATGTTAAACTCATTTTTATCCGCTTTAAACCCGGTAATATTGCCTACATAAGTTGCTTTGGCATTGATCTTTATACCAAGCTGATTATTGCCAGGATTTTCGTCTCCCGGTAGTTCCGCATCAAACTGCAAACTGTGCGATGGCCTTGTCAGCAGATCGGTAGGTGGGAATTTCACCAAAATAGCCGCACCCGGTGCGATAGGTTCAGTTGATGCGTGTACAACCGTGCTTAATTGTTGCTTGCCATCGACGACACAATTCACTTTAAAATCCTGGTTGATCGCTTCGATGCCGGTGTTTTTAATATCAATAGCCAATACATCGTTTTTAGTAAATGTGTTATCATTCTCGCTATTGGAACTTAAGCGCGTAATGGCGATATCTTTTTTGTAACCTTCAGCCAGTTCCACATCATCTATCATCCAGTACCAGCTGTAATAACCTTTCCAGTAAAAGCAGATATAAACTTTTGGTTGGTTTGCTGCTACTTTGCTAATGTTCAGTTCCTGGTTGATTGGGTTGAACATATCGGTTGCCGAAGGGCTATTGTTCTTCACGTCGAAATCCGTCCAGTGAATACTATCGGTGCTCACACCTACATATAATCCTGCACCATCGGCATGGTTAAAATCATTATAACGGAAAGTTTGCTGAAAATGAAGGATTACAGATGAATGAGCCGAACAATCTATCGTCCCGGTTTGTATCCAGGCATCGGGATATTGTTTCTTTTTAACCCAGCTTGGCTGATCTTCATCAACCATATAGCCCGGTTGAAATTGAAGGTAATAGCCCCTGCTTTTTGAGGCGATAGGCGGGGCCTGCTGCTGGTATTGATAAGAGCCGGGGTAAGGCTGATCGGTAACAATCCATTCAACACTATTGGTGTTGCTCATATCGACATTTTTCCAGCCATCGGGCAGTGTGCCGTTGGTTTTGTTAAAATCTTCCTTCCAGAAAACTTTGTTATTCTGCGCCTGGAGCGAAAGGTTAATAAGTAAGGCGATGACGAGCAAAAATGGTTGTTTCATAATAATTGAGGCTGATGGCAAATTTATCAAATCCAATCAAAGTATTATTGCGGCGAAGCCATGTTAGGCAAACGTTTGTGTAATGAAATTTTGACGCTCATTTCGATAACCAATTGTACAAACATTGTATATTTACTTGCTAACCAATAAAACTTTATGGCGAAGAATGTATATGATGCGATTGTGATCGGGTCGGGCATTTCTGGCGGATGGGCTGCCAAGGAACTCACAGAAAAGGGCCTGAAAACCATTATGCTGGAGCGCGGCCGAAACATCGAGCATATAAAAGACTACGTTAATGCTACCAAAGCGCCATGGGAGTTCAAATACCGCAACGCAAAAACGCAGGAAATACTGAAGGACTACTCTGTACTGGTGCGCGATCCCGGCCTGCTTACCAATAACCTCGATTACTGGACGAACGAAAAAGAAAGCCCTTATACCGAAGTAAAGCGTTTCGACTGGTTCAGGGGATACCATGTAGGCGGCCGTTCGCTCATGTGGGGCAGGCAGTCATACCGCTGGAGCGATATTTATTTTGAAGATAATATTAAAGATGGTATTGCCATCGACTGGCCGATCCGGTATAAAGACCTGGCACCCTGGTACAGTTATGTAGAAAAGTTTGCCGGCATAAACGGTACGCACGAGGGTTTAGAAGAATTGCCCGACGGGGACTTTATGCCTGCCATGCAGATTAATTGTGTTGAAAAGGATGTTTCTGCCCGCATCAATAAGCATTACGGCGGTAAGCGGCATATGATCATGGGCCGCAGCGCAAATATTACTGTACCACATTTTAACCGTGTTAACTGCCAATACCGCAACAAATGCGCTTTGGGCTGCCCGTTTGGGGCTGCTTTCAGTACGCAATCGTCAACATTACCTGCGGCAATGGCTACTGGTAATTTAACGGTGAGGCCATTCTCTATTGTGACACGCATTTTGTATAATAAGGACACAAAAAAGGCAACAGGTGTAGAAGTACTGGATGCAGAAACCAATCAGACTTATGAATATCACGCCAAAGTGATTTTCCTGAATGCATCTACGCTAAATTCCGCATGGGTTTTGATGAATTCTGCAACCGATGTATGGCCTAATGGTTTGGGCAGCAGCAGCGGTGAGTTAGGGCATAATTTAATGGACCATCACTTTAGGGCCGGTGCATTTGGTGTTGCCGAAGGCTATGACGATAAATATTATTTTGGCAGGCGGGCGAATGGGATTTATATACCGCGTTTCAGGAACATCCGCGATGATAAACGCGATTACCTGCGTGGTTTCGGCTACCAGGGGGCTGCAAGCCGTGAGAACTGGCGCAGGGATGTTGCCGAAATGTCAATAGGCGCTGACTATAAGGAAGCGCTTAGCGAGCCCGGCCAATGGACGATGGGTTTAACCGGGTTTGGCGAGACACTGCCATACCATGAGAACCATGTCTATCTCGATAAAAACAAAAAAGACAAATGGGGTTTGCCCATTTTGGCTATTGATGCCGAAATAAAAGACAACGAGCATAAAATGCGTAAGGATATGATAGCCGATGCGCAGGAAATGCTGGAAGTTGCCGGGCTCAAAGATGTGAAGCAATACGATAATGGCTATTATCTCGGTGCAGGCATACATGAAATGGGCACCGCGCGCATGGGCAACGACCCCAAAACATCGGTACTGAACAAACACAACCAGGTTTGGGATGCGCAAAATGTTTATGTGACCGATGGCTCCTGTATGACTTCATCGGCATGCCAGAACCCTTCGCTTACCTACATGGCGCTAACCGCCCGCGCAGTTGATCACGCTGTGCAGGAAATGAAAAAGTTAAACGTTTAAACTATGGCAACCCAACAAAACCGCCGTTCGGCTATAAAAAATATACTTGCCGGTACCGCAGCTATAGGCACAGCGGGCGTTATGAGTTCATTTACAACGGCACCCGATAAAAAAATGATTGCAGATACATTAAAAGGAAATATTAACCATTCGGTTTGCCCCTGGTGCTACGACGGCATATCGCTGGATACGCTTTGTGCAGCCGGAAAGGAAATGGGCCTAAAAGCTATTGACCTGGCTAGCCCTAAAGAATGGCCGACCTTGAAAAAGTACGGACTGTATTCGGCGATGTGCAATGGGGCGGAAATAAACCTGACTGATGGGTTTAATGATAAGACTTTTCACCCAACGCTTATCAAAAATTATTCAGACATGATACCGCTGGTATCCCAAAATGGGTATAAGAACCTGATCTGTTTCAGCGGTAGTCGCAGAGGTAAGACAGATGAGGAGGGCTGGAGCAATTGCGCCGAAGGATTAAAGCAATTAATACCATTGGCCGAAAAATACAACGTAACACTGGTAATGGAATTGCTGAATAGTAAAATAAACCACAAAGACTACCAATGCGACCATACTGCATGGGGTGTTGAACTGGTGAAAAGGGTAGGATCGGAGCATTTTAAATTGCTGTATGACATTTACCACATGCAGATTGATGAGGGGGATGTGACCCGGAACATTACCGAAAACCATGAACATATTGCGCATTACCATACCGGCGGCGTACCAGGCAGGCATGAAATAGATGACACGCAGGAATTATATTACCCGGCAGTGATGCGGGCCATAGTGGCAACTGGTTTTAAAGGTTACGTGGCGCAGGAATTCGTGCCTAAAAACCCGGATAAGCTGGCGGCTTTGAAACAGGGGGTGCTTATTTGTGATGTGTGAAATAATTGGTATTAAAATTAACAAACTTTGTCATGCTGAATGAAATGAAGCACCTTTCGCTTTGTTAACAAACTTTAAAGGTTCTTCGCTGTCGCTCAGAATGACAGGGATTTTTTTATATTATGAACTTAAAAACAACACTTGTCATTACTTTTTCATTGCTGCTCTTCTGCGCAATGCAAACAAACACCGAACCACAGGAAATTTTGCTTTGGCCTAATGGCGCGCCTGGTTCAGAAGGCAAAACTGCCCCGCAAAAAGTACGCATAACCGACCAGGGGGATATTGTAATACGCAGCGTACATAAACCCTCGATAACTCCGTATTTACCTTCGGCAGATAAATCAACAGGCGTTGCTATTATCATAGCGCCCGGTGGCGGGCATAGTGAACTTTGGATAAGTCATGAGGGTTACACGCCTGCCAAATGGTTTCGGGATCATGGTATAGCTGCTTTTGTATTGAAATACCGTTTAGCCCGCGATAGCAACTCAACCTATACAGTCGACCGTGATGAGCTGGCCGACATGCAGCGGGCTATTCGTTTGGTAAGGAGCAGGGCAAAAGAATGGGGAATTGATACGGCGAAGATAGGCGTAATGGGATTTTCAGCAGGAGGGGAGCTTGCAGGGCTTGCGGGTATGCACTATACAGCCCCAAATGATGCTGCGCCCGATCCGATAGACCGTTTAAGTGATAGGCCCGATTTCCAGGGGCTGATCTATCCCGGTAATATACCAAGATTAACAGTTGGCCCGTATTCGCCGCCCGCTTTCCTGGCAGGCGGTTATAAAGACCGTAAAGACATATCCGAAGGCCTTGCCGAACTCTATTTAAAATATAAACAGGCCAATATCCCTGCCGAACTGCATATTTACGGCAATACAGGTCATGGATTTGGCGTACGAACAACCAATACCGGCGCATACAGCCACTGGCCCGAAGAATTTTTGCAATGGCTGACGGATATGGGGTTTGTAACAGCGCCTCATTAGAATAAATAAAACGACTGTCTCAAAAGTCAATTTTCTTAAAAGAGACAAAATAATATCTATCTCTGTGATCTCTGCATTCCTATCTCCGTGAACTCTGTGGTAAAAATTTAACAACAGAGCGCGCAAAGAAGACACAGAGACATACAGAGCTCTTATGGTTCAAAATATAATTTCGTGTCGCCCTTTCTCGTTTTGCTTATGAAACTACTGGCCGGGAATTGAACAATGTTTGTTCTTTGTTATTTATCGCCAGGTGTATTTTCTTTATGCTTGTTGAAATCGAACATCCTCGATATAGTAAAACCTATCCTGTACTGGCCTTTTCCATAACTTGCATCGGAGTTGCTCAGGTAATTGATCTCGTCTACTGCCCGCGCATTGGTGATGTTAAGCGTAAACACGTGGCCGCCTGTTTCTACCTCGTAGCCAAAGCCAAGCGGGTCTTGTACCTGTTTGTATGACGAAAAAGAGTGCGCGTAATCAATAATGAAGCCGGTATGATTGGTCAGTTTAATACGCGTTGCCGCCTGCAAAGCAAAAAATTGCTGCTCATTGCCCACGGGCATTGGTAAATTATTTTCTACAAAGGTTGGGGATACCTGCAGGGATAAAAACGAGAACTTGCGTGAAATGATCAGTTGCCCTAAGTACGACTCCCGGTCGCTGTAATCGATAAACGAGCCATAAGGCCTTACGCCATATTGCCCCAAAACGGTGGCCGAGATGGGTATGCTGTTATCAATGGTTTGGTGTAAAAATGCATATTTAAGCTCAAGATCGATAAGGCCGCCGATGGTGCTTCTGCCTAAATCGACATTCAGGTTATCGGTTATGCCGTATTCAAACCCAATGTAAACGTCGTTAATATCATCCAGCCCGTAAGCCAACCTCCCGCCGCCGTTGCTGCCTGCAAAATCGCCGAAACGGTGAATGATCTGAAAATTCAGGTTGTTCTTTTTTACGGTTTGCGTAGTTTGTGATAATACCAGCCGCGTGGATTTAAACGTGGCTATAACAGGTTCGTTTTTTGGGGTACTGTCAAGCGCATTCATTAATGAATCGGTCGCGGAAGGAGTTGTTTTTGTGTTTGTTTTTGTGCTTTGTGCCTTTGAAGCATAGCCCATTAACACGAGCGCCAATGCGGCAACTATAGTTTTTGTTGATCTCATGATGAAAATTTGTTGAGTTTTAAGGGGTTATTTATAAGCTATATAGGTGGCAGATACTTGCACCCGAATGCTTTCAGCTATGTTATGAAAAACAAGCTGCGGTATTTTTACCTGGTGATCGGCGCATTTCACCATAAATTCGGATGTCATTTTTACAGTGCCGTTACTTATTGTTAGTTTTCCGGGTATGGTGCGGGTTTGTTTAACGCCATGTACTTCCAGTTCGCCGGTTACAGTTATAGGATAGGTGCCATCTTTAGTAATATCAATCTGCTCCTGCATCTTTCCCTTAAAAGTGGCTTTTGGATATTTATCGCTTTCCATGTAATCAGTGTTGAAATGCTCCTGCATCAGCGATTTTTTAAAGGTGAGTGCGCGGATATTCAGGCTGAACGCCAGGTCGCCGGTAGCGGAATTGTAAACCGATGTACCTGTTGAGGTTTCTGCGGTGATATCTTCTATAGGCGCAGAAGAGTAAATGTTGATGTAGGCATTTTTGCACACATAAAGTCCCGGCGCTGCCTGATTAATACCTCCCAGCCACGTGAGTAGAATAATTGCTATGTATTTCATTGTGTTGTAGTTTTCGATAATATTTTCGGAATGCCGGCCCGCTCTCCATGGGTAATTCGCTTTCCTGCATACATCACGGCAATGGCTTTGATAAGGTTGCCTTTAAAATTTCGGCTGTAGTGTAATGTATTGATAGTCAGAAATCAACCATCAATAAAACTATTTAGCCACTCATAAAAATGCCCTGCAGATCAAGGAATGGGCATTTTAAAAAATAAATGTGTGATAAAGAATTTGTGTAATAGCGGCAACCATTCCCGGCTTGCCTTCGTGATGTTGGTAGAATATCGAACTTATAGCGTAAGATTATATGATACCCATTTCAGTAGTTATTATAACAAAAAATGAAGCCGAATTTATAGGCGCTTGTATAAAGGCCGCCAAAATGATCACTGATGACATTGTTATTATGGACAATGGCAGCACGGATAACACATGCCAAATAGCCAAAGAATATGGCTGCGAAGTATTTGAAAATAGCTGGAATGGATACGGCGCCAACAAAAACAAAAGCATACGATTAGCAAAATACGACTGGATATTAAGCCTTGATGCCGACGAAGTTCCGGATATGGAACTGATCCTGTCGTTGTATAACCTATCACTTGATGAACAGACGATAGTTTATGATATAAAATACAACTCCTATTTTGGTAAAAAACTTATCAGGCATGGCCGTTGGGGCAGGGACCATCATATACGGTTGTTTAACCGCCAACTGGTGCAATGGACAGAACCTAAAGTACATGAGAAATTAATACTGCCAAAAAATGTGCGCATTCAGCAACTGGGCGGATGCTTGCGGCACTACTCGGTAAAAGACGAAAATGAATGCCATAACAAGGCCATTTACTATGCCAGGCTAAGCGCCGAAGGCTATTTTAAAGCCGGCAAAAAGGCCAGCATTATAAACCTCTATGTTTCTCCAGTTTTTGGCTTTTTAGTCGACTATATTTTACTACTCGGAATGCTTGATGGTAAAGAAGGCCTGGAAATCGCCCGGTCGATCTACAAAAATAAAAAGTTCAAATACCAATACCTGCGTGAGTTGGTGAGCTCAGATAACAGGTACAGTTTTAACCGCACTTTGGCCACCGATTACTGATTCCTACACGATAAAACCGGTTTGGCAACCAATTTAAATTAAGTACTAAAACAGATGAGCATTGCAGTTACAGGCGTGAATATTAAAAAACTAAAAGAAAGCCTCGACTGGAAACTGTTGCTGTTTCTAATCCTTTTTTTGGATGTAAAGATCGCAGTGAAAATTGCGGCGATCATTGTTTTGTACCTGCTTAGGGTTGATTTCAACTTTGGGTTTAAAGTTAAAGGTTCGCGGCTTCCACTTTTCTATCCCTTAATTATTGTATTTGCTTTTGTTGGTTTAATCGTAAATAAAAGTTACGCAGCCCATAGTTATATGCCCACATTTTTATACGGAATATTCTTTTGGATGCTTTGCCTGCTTGCTATGCACCAGGTTAAATTATCTGTTGAGCAAAACCAAACCGGGATCATCCACCGCACCTTGTTAATCTTTTTTATAATCAATGTCATATGCTCGCTGTTTAACCTCGCTTATATTGTTTGGGAAAGCGGCTCCATCAATCCTTATACTTACCAGGGCGAACATCAAAAATATTTTCTCAATAGCGGCGATTATATCAAAGGCCTCACATTCGACACCTCAACCACCAATGCAGTAATAAATGCCTTTGGTGTCATCTATTTTCTTGTCCGCAAAAATGCTGCCATGGCGCTTGCGTGTATGGCTGTAATGTTGCTCACGGCCAGTAATTTTACCAATGTAATATTGGTCATCATTCTTGCCGGGCTGTTTGTTTTTAAAAGCAGCCGTGATCAAAAAAGCCTGGTAGTGATATGCCTGGCGTTTATCATTGTGTTTATGGTGAAAATTTCGCCCCAAAACAATGACTATGTATCCGAAACGGTCAATAACATTTTCCACCGGGCAAACTTGCCGGTAACCCAGCCAGCATTAGCTAACTTACCTATAACCCTTCGCCCGGACAGCCTGTTAAATCCCGAAGAAAAACGGGAAAAAACAGCACAGCTGTTTATCGACAGCGTTAACCGGGCCCAAAGTATAAAAGAAATAAAGCCTGCGAAACCAGTTATTGTAGCAGCAAATATTGTTAAAACCGGTAATGGGCGCATCATAGTTCCCAAACCTGATATCAACCTCGAACCTTACCAGAGTTTAACCAGTACGCCTTCAGAACAATTGCCGCTGGTTTCTTTTATTCAGCAGCACAAAAATGAATTACCGGTTTCCGGCAAGCCTTTCAAATGGTCGGGAACGCCGGGGAAATTGATCAGCACAGAACAAACGTTTGCTTTTTTTAAAGCACATCCGGTTAAGCTGATTGCGGGTGATGGGATGGGAAACTTTTCATCAAAACTTGCCTTTAAGGTGAGCAGTTTAAATATAGAAGGGGGATATCCATCGAAATACGCTTATATCAGCCATGACTTTTTAGTAAACCACCTCGACTTATATCTTAATTATTTTAGCGAACGCGCCGGTTATCATTCGCTATTGAACAGTCCTTTCTCCGTATATGATCAGCTGTTTGCCGAATACGGCCTTATCGGCCTGCTGGTATTTGCAGTGTACTACCTGGGTTTCTTTGCAAAAAATATAAAAACACTTACTTATGGCCTGCCTATACTGATACTTACTGCCGCGCTTTTAAACATCGATTACTGGTTTGAACAGCTATCAGTACTTGTTTTGTTTGAACTGCTGCTGCTGCTCGATATAAAAGAAACATCTGCTAACAATATCCCCAACTATAAACATGAATAACCCCAAAATCACTGTTTTAATGCCGGTTTATAATGGCGAAAAGTATATTGCCGATTCGGTCAATTCGGTGCTGAAACAATCATTTACCGATTTTGAGCTGCTGATCATTAACGATGGTTCGACAGATAAAACGGTTAAAATTATCCGGTCTTTTAACGATACGCGCATCCGGCTTATTAACCAGGGAAACCAGGGCATTGCACAGAGTTTGAATACAGGGCTAAAACATTCGCTCGCGCCATATATCGCCCGTTTTGATGCGGATGATATTTGTTACCCCGACCGGCTGAAGATACAATATGAGTTTATAACTGCACACCCGGAGTATGGCATTATCGGCTCCGCTGCCGACTATACCGATGCGGAGAATAATTACATTTTTACTCAGCACCCGGTAGCGCATTTAAACGAGGAGATACAGGAATTGAAATACTCGCTATGTCCGTTCATCCACTCCAGCGTGTTTTACAAAAAGGATGTAGTATTAAACAACGGCGGGTATAATGAACACGCTTATACTTACGAAGACCATTTTTTGTGGGTGAATATTTTAAAGTACACAAAAGCCTGCAATTTATCGCAGCCGCTCATGAAAGTGCGGCTAAACCCCGAATCGATAACCATTGATGAAAAGTGGCGTACGCGCAAATTCAGGGAAATAAAATACACATCGCTAAAAAATAAAACTATAACAGAGGCAGACGGGCTGGAGTTAAGGGAGATAACCGGCAAGCAGCGTCACGCAAAAATAAAAGAGGGTTCGTACTATGCATTATGCGGAAAGAAGTTTCTCATCAATAACTATCAGCCTCAAAAAGCCCGTTTTCATGTGCTTAAAGCCATAGGATTACGCCCTTTGCGGTTTGATAATTACCTGTTGTTTACCGTTAGCTATTTCCCCCAGAGATTTATCAACTGGCTTTATAAAACAAATCTTAACCGTATTTAAGTATCGCGATGAAAGTAGCTCTAATAGCAAGGTCAACTTTATACAGCGTACCGGGTGGCGATACCATCCAGGTTATGGAAACATGCAGGGGTTTAAACGAACTGGGCGTTAATGCCGAGATAAAGCTTTCATCCGACGCCATAAATTATGAAGCCTATAACCTGCTGCATTTCTTCAACCTGGTACGGCCGGCTGATATATTATATCATAGCCGCAAAGCCAGGAAACCTTATATCGTATCAACTATACTGGTTGACTATAGCGAATATGACAAGAACCACCGAAAAGGGTTATCGTCAGTATTTAACTATTTATCAGGCGATAGTATCGAATACCTTAAAACGATAGCACGCTGTATACTGGGCCGGGACCGTCTGTCGGGGTTAGATTATATCTGGAAGGGACAGCGCCGGAGTATAATGGAGATACTGCGTAATGCGGCAATGATACTGCCTAATTCCGAATCGGAATACCGGAGGGTTGTACAGACCTATCCTTCAAAAATAAAATATACCGTTATCCCTAATGGAATTGATACGGTTAAGTTTTCGCAAGGGCCAGCTGTAACAAAAAATGACAAGCTGGTGCTTTGTGTAGCAAGAATAGAGGGGATAAAAAACCAGCTTAACCTGATAAAGGGCCTGAATAACACCGGTTTTAAGGTAATGCTTATCGGCGCGCCCAGTCCGGGCCAGCCGGGGTATTATAAACATTGCACCAGCATAGCAGCAGGAAATATCAGTTTCACCGGTCATTTGCCACAACACGAACTGGCAAAATATTACAGGCAGGCCAAAGTACATATTTTGCCAAGCTGGTTCGAAACAACCGGCCTTAGTTCACTGGAAGCAGCGGCCATGGGCTGTAATGTGGTGATCAGCAACAGGGGTGATGCAAAGGAATATTTTGAAGATAACGCCTTTTATTGTGACCCCGAGCGACCAGAGAGCTTGTTACAGGCGGTACAACAAGCCAGCGCAGCGCCCTGCAACGAAAAGTTAAGACAAGTGATACTTGAAAAATATACCTGGCAGCAAACCGCTGCCCAAACACTAAAAGCATATCAAATCATATTATGAAATTACGAATAGCCATATTGGGCACGAGGGGCATACCCAATCACTACGGGGGATTTGAACATATATCAGAATATGTTTCGGAAGGTTTGGTAAAACACGGGCACCATGTGAGTGTTTACAACTCGCACAACCACTTATACCAGGAAAAAACATGGAATGGGGTAGAGATCATCCACTGTTATGATCCTGAATACCTGGTAGGTACGGCAGGTCAGTTTATTTATGACCTGAATTGCCTGCTTGATGCCCGTAAAAGGAAATTTGATGTGCTGTTGATAATGGGTTACACCAGCAGTTCGGTTTGGGGCAAGCTGTATCCAAAAAAAAGCGCCATCATTACCAATATGGACGGCCTGGAGTGGAAACGCTCGAAATATTCTAAACGGGTACAAAACTTTTTAAAATATGCCGAAAAACTGGCGGTTAAGCACAGTAAATATTATGTGTCCGATTCAATGGTTATTAAATCATACCTCGCTGATAAGTACGATATAAACAGCCAGTATATCCCGTATGGTGCGGATGTTTTTAGTAATGATGAAAGGGAACAATTCGATAAAGAAGATGCCCTGAAGGAAGATTATTTTTTACTGATGGCCCGTATGGAGCCGGAAAATAACATAGAAACGATACTGGAAGGATTTAACCGCAGCCATTCTTCAAAAAAGTTTAAGGTACTTGGCGATGTTAGCAACCGCTTCGGGCAGTATATCGGGCATAAGTTTAAAAACGATGAACGCATCGAGTTTAAAGGCGCCATTTTTGATACCGCAAAAGTGCGTTCGCTGCAAAATAATTCATACCTGTATTTTCACGGGCATAGTGTCGGCGGTACCAATCCATCTTTGTTAGAAGCCATGGCCAGTGAAGCGCTGATAGCCGCCCATAACAATCCCTTCAACCAGGCAGTATTACATGGCGATGCGTATTATTTTTCAAATTCCGGGGGAGTACGTGAGCTGGTTGAGAACGTTCAGCGCAAAGAGCCTGAAAAGGCCATGATAAACAATAACCTGGAAAAGATAAAATACCAGTTCAATTGGGAAAGTATTATCGATCAGTACGAGCAATTTGCTGTGGAATGCTATCGTCATCATAATAATCATGAAAAAATTATTGTTTCCTGATGATAAGCTGGCCAATAGGATAAGTTATTATCATTTGCTGCTGTTGCTGGGCAGTTTACCCTTCAACCTATTTTTCAGTCATATTATACTGATAAGCTTTGGTGCACATACACTTATCAATTTAAATAGAGAGCATTTTAAACAGGTATTTAAATGGCGAAATTTATTGTTGCAATCGGTGTTTGTTGTCACGGTAATAAGCACAATTTATTCTGATAATAAGGCCGGGGCATTTAGTGCATGGGCGGTGCAATTACCCATTTTGTTATTACCTATATTCTTTTCTTTTACCAACCTCGACCTAAAAAAATATCGTCATCCTTTGTTGCTGGGTTTTTCAGTGGTTTGTACAGGTGTTGTGCTCTACCTGTTTGCAGATGCGCTATTTACAATAAAATATTACAAACTGCCTGTTTCCGCGATCTTTTCGCAGGCCTTTACCAATCATAACTTTACCGAACCGATGGCCATACACGCCACTTTCTTTTCTATGCAATTGCTCATGGCGCTTGTTTACATGGTACTGCTATTTATTAAACAACGGGCTGTTTATTTAAAGCTATTTTACGCATTTTGCATTGTTGTGCTTACGGCCGGGTTGTTCCAGCTTTGCGCCAAGTCGGTTTTATTTTGCCTGTTTGTTGTCATCAATTTGGCGCTTCCGTTTTTCCTGTGGAATGGCCTGCGAAGAGTGAAATTTATTGCAATAGCAATGTCCGTATCCTTATTGCTGGGATGCATTGTATTAAGGTCAACTGCTTTAAAAGAACGGTTAGTGACAGATTTAATAACCGATGTTTCGGCCCCGGTAAAGGGCGAAACTACCGAACCGAGGGCTGCACGCTGGGAAGTAGCCCGCGATTTGATAGCCCAATCGCCAATAATTGGATATGGTGCGGGTACGGAGGTTGATTTACTGCACCAGGAATATTTCAGGCGTAAATATTACAGCTCGTTTTTAAATAACCTTAATGTGCATAACGAATATTTGAGCTTCCTTATCAAATCAGGAATATTAGGTTTGATGGTTTATTTTGCTACGCTGGCATTTGGTTTCAAAAAAGCCATCAATCATAAAGACCTGCTTTTTTTTAGTTTTATGCTGGTAATTGCATTTGTTTCGATGGCAGAAAACTACCTTGACGTAGACAAGGGCGTGTTTTTTTATGCTTTTTTCTTTTCATTTTTTGTGTACACCGGTAAAAGTCAAAAACCAACTGGCGGGACGAAAACTCGGGCAATGTTATTTAATACAACTGGCAACCAATCATCGTTTTAGCCCGTCATAAATAGTATAAACACCAAATAAATGCAACTGATACTGAACGGAGAATTTGATGCTAAAAGACTAACGGCCATCAAAAAAAACATACTCGCAGCACTTGCTTATTTTGATCTGTTCGAATACCCGCTTACGAGCACTGAGATAGGTTTATTTCTACGGGAAAAATATGAGCAGGCTGCATTTAATGAGGCATTAAAATATGCTGTGCTGGAAGGAGCTATATACCGTTTCGGAAAATTTTATTCGCTGAAAAACGACCATCATTTGGTTTTTCGCAGAAACGAGGGCAACAGGCGGGCGGCTGAATTAATAAAAGTGGCCCACGGCATAGGTGAGCTATTGATCAGGTTTCCTTATGTAAGGGGAATAGCTATTTCCGGCTCGCTTTCCAAAAATTACGCTGACGAATATTCGGATATTGATCTGTTTATTATTACGGCCAAAAACAGGTTATGGATAGCCCGCTCATTTATGCATGCATTCAAAAAGCTCACCTTCCTGCTCAATAAACAGGATTATTTTTGTATGAACTATTATATTGATGAGGCTGGGCTGGAGATAAAAGAAAAAACCGTTTACACCGCTACCGAAGTGGTTACGCTGATCCCATTACAGGGTGATACCATATTTGAACAATTTTATGCCGCAAATACATGGACGCAACAATATCTGCCTAATAAGATCATGCGCATTTCTTCGGCTAAAGCAGTTGAATACTTTGTTTTTAAGCGTTTTGTAGAAGCTATATTTAACAATGCTTTAGGTAATTGGCTTGATAGCATGCTGATGAAGATCACTGATAACCGCTGGAACAAAAAGACAGTTTTAAGGAAAACAAATCAAAAGGGTATGGTAATGGCGATGGCTGCAGGTAAACATTATGCCAAACCCGGTACCGGGGGCTTTCACATGGAATTGTTAAAACGGTATGAAGATAAATTATTGAAGTTGTTATGGAAATACAATAACAACCTGTAGTAAAAGTTTGTGCCGTTTATTTTTTTCTACAGGAAATTATATAATAATCACCAATAGAACGCCAGGGCCGGCTAAACCTCAATTTATTCTCCCAATCCCTTAGTTTCCGGTATGTAAACGGATATTTTTCGGCAAACCCTTCGATATAGGATGGCGGCACAAAAACGCACATGCCTTCAACGCTCAGCAGGTCAAACGAATTTTTAATTGCATTGATGATATACGACGGATTATAATACCAGCAAGTAAAATAAGTGCCTTCCAGGTGGGCGCGGCGACCGTTCCTGCTAAAAACACGCCTGAAGGCAGTGCGAAACTTACCTTTGAACAACAACAAGGTTTCCCACAAACAAAACTTTGGCAAAATTACCAGCGTAACCACACCGCCGGGGTTTAACAGGTCAGAGAATGAGTTCAAAACCTTATCCAGTTCGCCGGTACAGTTGAGGCCGGCAAAATTTGAAAATATATGGTTGTATGGCCCTTTATTTTTTAATGATTGCAGTTGGGTAAATGAGCATAGCTCGTTACTCACCAAATGATCCATATTATTTGCCGATACCTTGAGCTTTAATTGCTGCTGCATGCCGGCCGAAATATCCGTAGCATGTACATGATGGCCCTTGTCTGCAAAAAACAGGGCATCTTCGCCTGTGCCGCTGTTGAGTTCAAGGATTTTACCGCCGGGTTTAAGGTAGTTTAAAACGTGTGCACGTACGCGTACGCGTTTATAGTTAACAATGGTATTACCTGAATACAGCTCATCAAAAATGCCTGATTGCTTGCTGAAAGCCTCCGCAGCATTTTGTTCGTTTATTTCATGCGCGATGGCTGTCATACCTTCTCTAACTGATCGAGTTTTAATTTTTCAACAAAAGCTGCCGGTGTATAATAAAATACTGACAGGGCTTTTTTTAAACTGCTGATGTTAACTTGCAGAGGCTGCTTAAACAATTTCGCCCAGCTGTTTTTTGCCAGGTGGCGATGATAGTTCCGGTGTACATACCGGTGCAATTGTTTATAGTACGATGCCGGAAATGTATTGGTAAACATTAAAGCCATCTCGTCCGAATCCGTCCAGTTTGTTTTTTTCTTTAGTTCAGCCTTAACACGTTCATAAAAAACTGTTCCGGGCAGCGGGTAGGAGACTGAAATACCGATCTCAAACGGCAGCAAGCGGTTGATCATTTCAATAGTTAACGCTATATCTTCCTTATGCTCGCCGGGGTAGCCGAACTGGATAAAAAAGGAGGGTTTTATGCCATGTTTTTTCATTAATTGAGTAGCCACGCGGATTTGCTCTACGGTAATGCCTTTATCCATTGCATCTAGTATTTTTTGCGAGCCGCTTTCGGCGCCTATCCATACGTTTTCGCAGCCGGCTGCGGCAAGGGCGCTTACAACTGCTTCGTCATCAAGTAAATCGGCGCGGGATTGTATTTTAAATCGTATTTGCAGCTTTTCCTGCTGTATAAGTTTTGCAAATTCAACTATCCAGCCCGGTTTTAACCCGAAGATATCATCGCAGAACCAGATATGATCGATAGCATAATGCTCTTTCAGATATTTTATTTCCTTCACCACATTTTCGGGGCTGCGGGAGTTATACCGGTTGCCATATATAGGCTTGGCGCACCAGTTGCATTTAAACGGGCAGCCGCGTGTAGTACCCATGTTTAATGAAAAATATCCGGCATGTTTTAGCCAGCTTGCGCGGTATGCATTTATATCTACGAGATCCCATGCAGGTATGGGCAAACTATCAAGGTCTTTTAAAACCGGTCTCGGCGGCGTTTTAATTATTTTGCCATTAAGGCGGTAAACTATACCCATAATAGCTGAAATATCGCCCTGGTTATCTTTTAATTGCCCGGCCAGTTCAAGCAGCGTATGTTCGGCTTCGCCGATGATCACAAAATCAGCACCTTCATCCAGGTATTCTTCATAATGGTCTGTCGCATCAGAACTTGAAACAATTACCTTACAGCCCCTTGCTTTGGCCAGTTTGCACATGCTGAAGGCGGCCTGGCGCATATTGGTAAGGCACATTTTGGTGAGGTAGTTAAACCCATCATCATATATCACAAAAAGTTCCGGGTGCAGCTCGTCTATTGCAGGGGTAACCTCATTTGGGCTGGAAGAGAACATGGTATCGAATAGGGAAACATTATATTGATGTTCACGCATCAAAGCTGCCGCGTATAATGTGCCCAGCGGCGGGTACGGCTGTCCCGTTGCCCACTGTTTTGGATCGAAACGTAAAAAATAAGAGTGGGTGAAAAGTATATCGGTCATTAAAGTTTGGCTAATGGTGAAAGATTGAGCGAGCAAACACACTTTACACAAGTAGGGTCGGTGCCCATATCCAATTTTTTTCGAAAACTTATGGCTTTTTCGCTGTTTAGTATTTCATCGAGCGAGGCGTCCCGGATATTGCCGATCACATCATGAAAAAAACAAGGCCGTACGCTGCCATCTGCCTCAACCACCGTAGAAACCCATGGTGCGTTGCATTTTTTGTAGGGGAATGGATTTAATCCATAAAACGCTGCATAATACTGGTAAATGTTCTGGATCTTAAGCGGCGATTCGGCTATAAAACCGGAATGGAACAGTTCCTTATTATTCTGCAATATATAATAGATCGTTTCCTGCAGTTCCGGAAGCTCATGTTCGTCAATTAATATTTCATGCTGCCGGGGTTCGTTCCATGCCGTCTGGCGGTTAAATGCGTGGCTGCTCACATCTGCGGGTAAAAAACTAACCTGGTCAATACCCATCGTCCGCGCTTCATCAATAATGGCCTGCCAGTTTCTGAAGTTTAGCCGATGTACTACAGTTCGCGCCGTGATGCGGTAGCCAGGCTTTAAATGTTTAATGTGCTCAACGCCTTCCTTCAGCTTTTTAAAAGCATTCGGTATATTCCTGATGGCATCATGCAGGGGGCTGTCACCGTCTATCGATACGATCAGATCATCCACATACTTTAATAACTCATCGGCATTGGCTTTTATGGATAAACCTGTGGTTAACAGGCTTACTTTTATCCCTTTATTTTTCAGTATTGCGCAAAGCCTGAAAAAATTGGCATTCAGCAAAGCCTCACCGCCAGACATGACTACCTGCCGGGTACCAAATTTTTTCAATGCGGTTAATAATCCCGTTATATCATCGGGGGTAAGCTGCTTGAGATTTTTATTGTCTTTCCATATATCGCACATCACACAACGGCAATTACAGGCGCTGTGGGGCATCAGTATCACTACCGGCAATGCGCTGATCACATCGGTTTGTAAAGTGCGGAAACGCCGGTACGTTTGATTTATGGATTGCCCTTGCATATTATGCCGTTAAAAACCCTGTATTTCTGGCTGCCGGTACTTCCAGATTTTTTGCAGCAGCTTTATTTCATAAGGATATTGATAGATGTTGACCTTGTAGCGTAAGGTCGCCATCATTTTTATAGCAACCCGCTTTACCTGGCTTAGCCTTATATCTGTTACGGTAGGATAAACCCCGTTCAGTACGGTTTCAAAATTTCTTATCTTATCTATCATAGCGGGTGTTAGCCATGGCGTAAGCGGGTTTTTTCGAAGATCGAAGTTTTCCCAGGCCGGGCTTATCCAGTCTTCAAGCGTTTGTGGGAATTTAAACCCGCTAGACAATACTTGCTTGTATAATTCAGAACCGGGTGTTGGCACCGGGCTGTAGGTGTAAATGATGATCTCTGTTTTTGGGTTGATAGCTTTTACTTGTTTAATAAAATCTATTTCAAAATCTATTTGCGCCTCTACCTGTGTAGGTGTTGGGGCAGGAGTGCCCAATACGAATGAATATTCGGGAATAATGTCGAACTTTTTCAAACGACCGGCAAATTCGAGTATCTGGTCACCGGTTTGGGTGCCGCCTTTATCCATTTGTTCCAGTATGGCGTTGTTGCCGCTCTCAGCGCCAAAAAAAATACATTTACAGCCCGATTCCCTGATGATTGCCAGTGATTCATCCTTAAACTTGCTCATCGTATCAATGCGCGCCATGCCCCACCAGGTCATGTTTTCAGGTTTTACTAGTCGTGCAAATTCAACAGCACGTTTTTCCGACACAAAAAAGTTGTTATCATGAAATTCGATGGCATCGGCGCCCCAGTTATCTTTAATGTATTTTACATCGTTATAAACCGTTTTGGCCGACTTGGCTTTCCAGCGCGCTTCGTAAATAGGGACTACCGCACAAAATGAACAGGTGAACGGGCAACCGATACTGGAATGGTAGGCCAGCGTTTTTTCGCCCAGGTAAGTTTTGCCAAGGAACTTGCCAATGTTATAAAAGTTGTTCAGCTTGTCGTAAGGCAATGGGGGCAAGCCATCCTGGTCTATCAGGTCTTCTTTAGCGGTCTTAAATATCTGACCATCCGGGCCTTTATAAATAAGGTTTTTAATAAATTCAAAAGGTGTTCCATGTTCCAGCGCATCTACCAGTAATGGAAATGCATGGTCGCCGGGGCCGTTGATAATAAAATCGACATATCCGGAATATAATACCGAGTCGGAATGGTTTGACGGGAAATAGCCGCCCCATATCATTTTGGTATTAGGATGCTTTTCTTTAACTGCTTTTGCCGCAATAATGGCCTGCCTCAATTGCGGGCCGGGCATAACGGTAAACCCTAAATATTTAAATTCGCCGGTATCCAGGTACGATCTTATTTTTTTTACAGGGTCGGCCTCACAGTTGCCATCTACTATCACCCATTCATATTTGCCTTCAACCGAAGCAGCGATATTTAATATAGAATTGGGTACGCGATATTTTGCGTTAGCGCTTTTGGGGTTGAACAATAGTATCTTATTCATTACAGCTTGGTTTTAACAGCCAGTCGTATCATCAGATACGCTGCGATAAAACCAGCGGTTGCCTGTGCGTATAAATAAAAGCGGGCCGGGCAACCATCATCCCTTCCAGGCCGTAATCCCCATATAAACTATTGCAGGCATATCATGTTCGGAACTTTAAGGAGAATTATCGGGCGGGGCGGTTTTCAACCCGTTTTGCAGGAGAAAAATTCTATCGATGCATACAACCTTTGGGCTGAAAATTACGACCGCCAGCCCGGCAACCTGATGTTGGACCTGGATAATGAAATATTTACATTGTTATTGGCAGGTATCGATCTCAGCCATAAACAGGTTGCGGACATTGGCTGCGGTACAGGCAGGCACTGGAATAAAGTATTGGCATGTAACCCGGAAAGCCTGACAGGGTTTGATGTATCTTCCGGCATGCTGGACAGGTTGCAGGCAAAATTTCCGCAGGCCAATACACAGGTTATAACAGATAACCTTTTTACAGGCGTTGCCGACGCCTCATATGATATAATCATTTCAACGTTAACAGTAGCGCATATAGAAGATATTGAACAGGCTTTACAGGCGTGGTGCCGTATTTTAAAGCCGGATAGTGATTTGATCATTACCGATTTCCATCCTGATGCCATTGCTTTTGGGGGTAAACGGACGTTTGAGCATGAAAAAAAGCAGGTAGCGGTGCAAAACTATGTTCATTATGTGGGCGAAATAAAGGCTATACTGCTCAAGTATGGTTTTAATTTGGTAAAGATGGAAGAAAGAATAGTTGATGGGCCGGTTAAACATTATTACGCAGCTAAAAATGCTTTACCTGTTTACGAAAAGTTCAAAGGTTCAAAGATCATATATGGCATGCACCTGAAACGCGGGTAATATGATGCTAAACAATGTAAGGCTGATAGATAGCGAAGTCCCTGTTAATATTACCATACAGGGAGACATCATAACAGGCTTAATCAATCGATCTCCCACAAAAAAAGAAAAATTGGAGTTGAATTTTGAGGGTGCGCTTGTATTCCCCGGCCTTATTAATTCGCATGATCACCTGGATTTTAACCTTTTCCCGCAATTAGGCGATAAAAAGTATAATAACTATACGGAATGGGGTAAATACATCCATCAACATTATAAGCGGGAAATAGCGGAGGTATTAAAGGTGCCTGTTGGACTAAGAGAGGAGTGGGGCATATTAAAAAACCTGCTTTGTGGAGTAACGACGGTAGTAAATCACGGAGAAAAAATCAAAATACGGAACCCGCTCATTAATGTACATGAAAAATATTATTGCCTGCATTCGGCCGGTTTTGAGAACAATTGGCGGTTAAAGCTAAACCATCCTTCTAAATGGCAATTCCCGTTTGTGATCCATACCGGGGAGGGCACAGATGATTATGCAGGAAGAGAAATTGACCGGCTTATCCGATGGAACTTATTACGCCGGAAACTGATCGGTGTACATGGCGTTGCTATGCAGCAAAAGCAAGCAAAAAACTTTAAAGCGCTGGTTTGGTGCCCTCAATCCAATGATTTTTTATTAGGTAAAACCGCTACAGTAAATGAGTTAAAAGATTATACGACCATTTTATTCGGCACCGATTCTACCCTAACCGGCTCTTGGAATATTTGGGAACATATCCGCCAGGCGCGAAGATCGGGTTTACTTAGTGATACGGAACTGTATAAATCCCTAACGATTAGTGCCGCAGGGATATGGAATACAAATAATGGCGAGATCGCCGAAGGTAAAAAAGCAGACCTGGTAGTTGTAAAGCCCCAAAAGGGAAAACATAACGCAGATGGATTTTTTTCCGCCGGTCCTGCTGATATATTATTGGTAATAAGTAATGGACAGATAAAGCTGTTTGATAAAATATTGTATTACCAGTTGGCTAAGATGGATACTTCTGTATTCAGGCCGGTGAATATCGATGGTGTATGCAAATATGTAGCCGGCAATTTGCCGAAACTGGTAAAGGATATTAAACAATATTATTCTGGCGCCTCGTTTCCAGTAACAACTGATTGAATAATGAACAGGTACAAAAGCGTTAGTCTAAATTGCTAATTGAGAAATGATGAATTTTATTATAAAGTCTTTTTTTAAAGATAGTACGGTTAAAACATTTTTTATAACCCGCCTCGCAGCAAACGAAATTGAAGAAAAAGTATATTTTAAAAAGGATGAACATTTATTAGATATAACGCATGATCATAGCATGATCTGTTTAGATCCCTTTTGTATTGCCGTATGGCTACCGGCGGAACAGGCAAACACTATCGATACGGGAATTGCAGATATACACTTTAAAAAAGGTGACCATCTCAATGCTGTTATAAATGTGAGGCTGATAGAAACCAGGCAAACGGAGAATGGCGTTTTGTTTTTGTACGAGGTTAAAAAAGTGAAAAACCGCCAGTTTAGCGCCTTGCACAGGCTGCTGCTTTTCAGTTATTTATTACGATCGAAGAAGAATACTTATTACAGCAGGAAAGTAATTAGTGCGCTTTATTCATACCCCCGCCGTATCATAATCGTTTCTTATAAGGATGACGAATATTACAACATCTTCCCAATGGATATACAGGGATGCATAACCCGCGACAACCTGTACCTGCTCGGGTTAAGGACTACTAATGCTACCCTCGACAAAATATTGAAAGCGCGAAAAGTTGTTATAGCCGATACGGACAAGGTGGATATAAATACAGTTTATAACCTGGGCAAGCATTCGAGTGATTCGCCGGTACCTAAAAATGAACTACCATTTGGCACTATTAACAGTGAGGTGTTCTGTTTTCCGGTGCCGGCTTTTAGCGGCAGCTACCAGGAGGTGGAGATCATCAGCCATAGGAAAATGGGCTATCACATGCTGATGGTCGGTAAAGTGATCAATTTTAAAGAGATCAACCCGCAACGTACTTCGCTTTACCATGTCGGTTTCCTCCAATTCAAAAAAAGCGGTTATACTAACCAGATCGATGGGCTATTTTAATTAAGCGGTATATGCGGTATGTTTCTCTTAATTATAATTATTCGCCAGATTTTACTACTTCTCAAAGCTGGCTTGATCGTGTAAAGGCGTACAACGGCATATTAACATCATTGGCCAGGCAGCATGAGGTAATTAGCATTAAACAGATAGGTTACAACGGCGTTTGCCTGCATGAGGGTGTTGAACATCACTTTACAGATTTTGAAAAAAAAACCTGGTTTCCGGTCCGCCTTAATAAATTTATAAGCGACTTACAGCCAGACATAGTTGTTGTACAGGGTTTACATAAACCTTTACAGGTAGTATTATTACGTTTACTACTGAACAAAAAGGTAAAAATTATTGCACACCACCATGCAGAGCGGCCTTTTACAGGCATAAAAAAATATGCTCAGCGGCTGGCCGATAAATTTATAAACGCCTACTTATTTGCTTCGCGTGATATGGGGCTGGATTGGGTGAAACGTGGCAACCTGGCATCGGCACAAAAAATACATGAGGTAATGGAGGTTTCTTCTGTTTTTTACCCGGTTGATAAAAACGTAGCCCTGTCAAAAACAAATGCTTCCGGCAATCTTGTTTTTTTGTGGGTGGGCCGCCTAAACGAAAATAAAGATCCACTGACTGTATTAAAAGCATTTCTCCGGTATATCGATCATGAGCCTTCGGCCCGCTTATATATGATCTATCATACAGATGAACTGTTGCCGCAAATAAACCATTTGCTAAGTGGACACAGGAATAAAAATTCGGTAAAATTGATAGGCAGGGTGCCAAATAGTGAACTATTATACTGGTATAACAGCGCCGACTTTATCCTGTCCGGCTCGCATTATGAGGGTAGTGGTACTGCAGTTTGTGAGGCAATGTCATGCGGTTGCATACCGGTGATAACGGATATATTTTCTTTCAGGATGATAACGGATAACGGGCAGTGCGGGTTTTTGTATGAGCCGGGTAATGAGGATGCACTTTTAGCTGTTTTGCTGAATACACCACAATTAAACAGGCAGCAAAAACGTGCTAAATGCCTTGAATATTTCCGCTCCAATCTTTCTTTCGATGCCATAGCCCGGCGGATAGATCAAATTGTGGCTTCTTTGTGATTTTATCGCTTATATACCAGTGCGTTATTCACGCGACCCGGTTGACTCACCCGGTCGTTGCTACGCTCGACCACCCTCTCTGCGGCAAGCCGCAAAGAGGGTAACTACAGATTAAAACGGAAATATTTTGTGGGATCTCAATGGTTTCGCCCTCTTTCCGCGCAGCGAAGAGAGGGCCGACCAGCGAAGCGTCGTCGGGGTGAGTAAACGGCGGGTCGCGTTAAATAAAGATGTGTCCACGCAGTTGCCTTTGGAAAGGACACAGTGAAGCTATCAAATCTTGCTAAGAAAACGACTGCTATTATTAAACAGCGCCATCATCGCTTTTACATTTGCCTCTATTGGGTAAGGTAATACGGCTTCGTGGCTTAAATTGCGGGACTGTAGCTTTTTTTTTAGCATACAAAACATATCCTCTTTGCAGGTTACCGTGTGCCAGTTTCTGGTAGTTGTGTTCATAGGCTTTACAAAACTCACCACATGCGCCCCGGCATAAAGCGCCTCCAGGCAAACTGCGCCAAAACCCTCATAGGATGATGGGTGCAGAAAGATTTTCGACCGCTGCATTAACCTTAACACTTTATCATGTGGCTGTATTCCTAAAAACGTAATATTATTTTCTATATCCATTTTTTTTGCCGAAGCACGTAATGCCGCCAATTCAGGGCCGCCTCCGCATATCACTGCCGAAATCTTTGGAAAAAAAAAGACTAATGAGTTGATCATTTCTAAAAACACATCATATTGTTTCAATGGGATTAGTGAGCCCGCGCCTAAAATGTCAATATCCCTTTCTACGGCTTCATCATCGAATAAAGCAGTATCTATCCCGACTGGAATAATATGCTTAGGCGTAACGCCACAGTTTTTACCGAATTCCCTAACGATAAAATCCGATAAAGCAATCAGTGTCTCGCTGTTGGTTCGTATTTTTTTAAAGTATTTATTCCCTGCTTTAGCATCCTGGCCCAATATCCAGCTGTAATGCACAAGGCCGTTCCGTTTGGCGAAGTTATTCGCTATATATGCACATTTCCCAAACCAAAAACTCAGCAAGCCAATGATGTTGTATTTCTGATGGAGTCTTTTTAAAGTAAGCTGAACCCTGAAATTAACCGGTGCTTTAAAAATCCGGCCATGATACCTGCTGCCGAAAGAGATCACTTTTATACCATGCCATTCGTAAGCATCAGAAAAGAACGGGTATTGAAGTGTAAGTACAACTAAGTTAAGCTGCGGATATTGTTCCTTTAAGGCCTTTACAAATATTTGCTGTGGCGGAACGCATGTACTATCCGCCTCATTTTCGGGAAAGCCGGGCGTGAGAATAATAAATGTATCAGGCTTCATATACTTTGTCGGGCGATATGATCTTATTACAATAATCCAAACTGGCTTTATTGTGCGTAATAAGCAGGATAATCTTGCCGCTACCGGCAAATTGGCGCAATTTTGAGAGCAATGAATGTTCTGCCTCTTCATCCAGCTCGCTGAAAGGTTCATCCAATATAAGCAGGTCAAAATCATGGTACAGGGCACGGGCCAGCATAATCCGCTGCCGTTGGCCGCCACTGATGTTTTTGCCATTTTCGGTGATTACTTTTTGTATGCCTTCAGGATAACTATCTGCTAACAGGCCGATGCCAGAAAAATTAATTGCCCGGTTAAGCCGGTCAGCATCATGGTCGCCGTCGGTAAGTATTACATTCTTTAAAATGGAATCGTTTATAAAAAACGACTGTTGTTTTACGTAGGATATCTTATTGAAATATGCTTTTCGCTGCCGGCTGTCTGCTGCTTGATAATTGATGTGGATATCACCCGATGTTGACTCTAAAAATCCTAAAAGCAAGTTGACAATGGTTGTTTTTCCACGCCCTGAATCGGCAGAGATACCGGCAAGGTCGCCGGGCAATAGTTCTAAACTGAAATCATTAATAAGTTTATGGCGATTGTAAGTAAACCCAACATTTTTAAATTCAATTGAACTTATCTGTCCTGTGGTGGCCAGGTTCCTGGCTGCTACTTTAGTGTGCTTAATGTCGTCGATAACAAATTGATAGGTTTTTACCTGCCCGGCGCTGTTCAATATTTTAACAATGCCGGGGATTATCTTGTAGGCCGCAGCCATAAATACCCCGATGTTAAGCCAATCTACCTGCGCATTTAAGGCAACCTTGCTTATCAATACGAGCAAAAAAAGTCCGAGGATCGCAAAGATTTCTATCAGTCTTGCAGGCAATACCTGCAGGCTTTGCTGGGTGGCAATGTTTTCATTTAGCTGCTGCTGATATTGCACATATCGCCCGGTAAAAAACTGATCTTTATCGTACAGGTTACTTTCAACAAATCCGGCTAATGATTCATTCAAATGCTGAAGCGTTTTTTCGCCCGTCACCTTTATGTTTGCCCTTACCTTGCCTAACCTGCTTTTAATAAACATGGCTACAACAAAAACAGGAGGGACCAGCAACACAAAAAGCGCCAGGAACAAAAGCGGGTGATAAAAAAGAATAGCAGTAATAGTGAAGGCTATTAATATACTTTGCGTAATGATCTGCTGTATATTGGTTAAAATATAATTACTAAATTCAATGGGCTGCTGGCTTATCCGCCTGATTTGTACCGATGAATCGGTATTTACAAAGCTGGTATAATCCCCCTTTAAATATTGCATGATATTTTGCCTTGACAGGCGGGAGGCCACATCATAAAAGAATGCATTTTCGGATGAAGCAACCTTATAGCCCAGCCAATTTTTTACACCATACAACACCAGGAAAATACTGATGAACAGCAGCGAATGATCGTTGTTTAAATAGATAAAAAAGAAGTGCTTATTGGTATTTCCGTTTGCATAATAATTGATAAGCAACAGCAAACCGCCTAAAAAAACAATATCCAATGCGCACACCAGTACATCAAATGCCGTGAGCGTAACGGCTTTTGCTTTTTCTGCACGATTTAGAATACCTAATATATCCGAAATAAATGACTTCAATTGCGTATTGACAATTAGGACAAATCGTCCTGTAAATCATTACGCCTGTATGGGTAAAGGGGTTGCCTTGTGAAGTTCTTTTAAAGTTGAGAATTAGATTAAAATCGACGGTATTTATAAACAAAAAGCTACTTCTTTTTTGAGCTCTTACTCAGTGCATATTTTATCTTGCACTTCATTATCAGTGCGCTTCTGTAATATCTTCGTTAAGATATCATATTCTGTCTCAATGTTAATACGTGTATAAAAACGATATTGTAATTTAGATTTATAAAATTCAATGTTGAAAAACTATCCAATTATTATCATCCCAATCCTGGTATGGAATTTAACTTCCGGTCAAAACAATAATGCAGATACGAGTAAGCATGTGATTTGGTACGAATCTCTACAGAATAGTAAATTAGATAGCATTGGCCAAAAGTTAGCTAATGGAGATAAAGAGGCATTTTTTGAAATTGCACCCTACCTTGATAGTACAAGGATAATGAATGAGTGGATGGGATATGAAAGATATCAGGAAGAGCAAAAGGATATTGCACAAGATTTTATATCGGGAAACTGTTCTTTTTTACCAAATGAATTGGACATCAGCGGACTGACAGCTTCGGGTTTCTTGAATTTCCTCCACTTAAATCGTGGTAAAATTATTTTTGATAAAGATATGGGTGAATTTTTAATCACACCCTTAAAAAAACGTGATGTTAAATATGATTTGCAAAGACTATCCGATGCTAAAAAAACTGAATTAAAAAATAACGCACAAAAACTTTTATCTGCGAAGGGCAAAACCGAAGATGGTATTGCTGAATTGATAAAAAATAAAGACCCTTTGGCGCTTTATAAAATTGCGGCTGTTTTATATCGGGCCCGAAATGGTTACCAGCATAGGCCTCAATTAAGCGATGATGAATGTATCGCATTACTTGAATTATTGACTGGAACTGAGATTGGGGTCGAGAATGATCTGCATAAAATAACCACGCTTATTATTAGGGACTACTCACCGGTTTCCCGTCTCAATTTGCTTATTTATTTTGCGAGATATTATCAAAATTACACATGGGACAACACATTAGGTATGTTCCGGAATCCGACCATCAAAGTGAAACCGATAGATCGTGAAGCTGCTTATTTTGAATTATTGGATTCAAAAGACGATGCTATCGCTATGGATGCCTTTATTAAACTTACTACCTGTAACCCCGGGAAGGTAGCTTTGTTAGCCGATGAATATGAGCGGGCTGATCCTGAAAAAAGTTATGCCATTCCAACGTTTCCATACCGTTTTTTAAAGCAATTAACCATTTTAACTAACTATTGTAACCTTCATCATATTGATTTTAAAGGATCTGTAGCGTTACAACAAAATATTGCGGCCCTCAAAAAGAATATGTCATTCGCAAAGTGTCGGAACCTTGAAGATAAAATGATCAATACCCTCACGCTTAAAGATATTACCGCTTTTGAATATTGGAGCATTGTATATGAGAAAGATAGTTATTTAACTTTTTCGGCAGGCAGAATACTGGATGTGTTTTATTCTAGAAATTGGAATAAAATAACAGCTGACCCGTTCCAACTAAATTTGTATTTAAAAAAATCAATCTTGTTTAACAGGCTGGGTATTATTGGGATATGTAATAAGTATATTAATAAATTTATTAATAGTAATGAGCTCGTTTTAAATCGGCTAAGAAAAAACATCTCGACTGATACCGATATTCGTTCTCAAATAAAAAAGGCAATTGCACTTAATCAGCCAAGAAAAAAACAAGTTATCCAGTATAGCAAGACTAATGTCGCTAACTACGATGCGGAAGTAAAAGACCTTGAAAATGAATTCGAACAGATTGTAAAGAGCAATCCTGACAGTGAAAAAAGGGATATCAAAATTGCCAGGCTACTCTCAGATATTAATTATAGTCAAATAGGCGTAGCGCTCAAATTGGTTGACAGTGTAAAGTTTAAATACGCCTGGGATAAATATTCCTTTATTGAACGCGATTTTGGTTTTTTTATGGATGATTTTGAGTCGCCTGAGACCAGAAAAACCTTTTTAGATTACTATACAACCTATAACGAACATGATGTATATGCTCACTATTTAGCCAGGGCTGAAATAAATTATCTGAAACCTGATAGTTCATTCGATTACGATAAGATTTATGAATTGTTAAAATATGACGTTGTTGATGCTTTTGTTGGCGGCGGTGGCGGCAAGGAAGATAATGAGGTTTATGCTTTGGTTAAATTGCTTGAACTAAAATTCCAAACAACCCTGGGTTTTCCTAATAAATTGTGTAACTCGGCTGGCCTCTATGGCTGTGATCCGACGGATAGGTCTAAAGCGTGGCAGGAATATTTGATAGATCACAAACTATTAAAATTAGCGCATAACACGCCTGAATCCTTTACTTTTCATTAACTCATTTATCCGAAAGAGATAAATTGCTTTGAGTGACAAAAAGCCAGAAGATTTACTCTACTGGGCTCATACCATGAACTTCTACTTTAGCTACTATCTCCCAAATGTTACCGAAATGGTATATGGTGCATCAACAGGCTGGCCGTTTTGCATGGCCGGTTTCCACTTTTGGTTATAATCTTTTAAAACCTGGATGGCTATACCATCAGCCTCGGTATTGAGTGAGTGCACTACTTTATAGTCAGCTAAGCTACCATCCTTTTTAACAGTGAAACTTAACGTTACCTTGCCTGTTTCGGCGCTGTTATACTGGTGATTGGTATATTTATTCATATACTTTATAAACACATCAATTCCTCCCGGAGGTTCCGGAGTAGTATCCTGGTTTGTATTTTGGAATTGTATGGATGCGCTGTCGACAGGTTTATGGTTCTGATGTGCTTTTACCATCGTTACAAACGACAGCAATAGAAGAACAAGCAAAGATTTTCTCATTTGATAAATATACCCTCAATTCAGCCCGAAAACGAGTGGTAACCAAATTATTACGTGGTTTATTGTTGATTGATTAACAATTCAGCGCCATGAAAAAAGTGTATTTGGCTGTAAAATAAAAAGGCCTCAGAAATTTTCATTCCTAAGGCCTCTAAATTTTAACTCTCCCTTTAATGAAAATTTATCACCGGCGAGCGAAGCCCTCCTTCGCAGTCTACTGGCGGATTTCATTCGCCGTAGCCCGCTTCGGCGGGCGAAACTCTCCTACGCAAGTACAGCGGACTTCGTCCGCCGTAGCTCGCTTCGGCGAGCGAAGGCGGAGAGTTAGGGACTTGAACCTATGATATTTCAGTTAAGTTCAAATAGATAAAATATGCGTTTTATAGGTAAAAAACATCCCTTTACTAAAGCGAGCTAAAATATTATTAACCTTGTTTACAGAAAATTTGCTACCTCATTTGCTACCAAAATTCTAAATGCTTATATTAGTTTAGTTTTATAATAGCGACATTATGAGTACACTCCGTTTCAACTTTCGGGCTGATAAGCCTGATAAGTTCAGTAAGTGCCCTTTGGAATTGATCTACCAAGTATCAGGGCAAAGAAAATATTTTCAACTTAAGGGCACTAAACTCAACTCTATTAATTGGGATGCAGTTCAGCAATTAGCAGTCTATTTGCCCCCTGTTAAGGCAAAAAAGACACTGCCAACCGATCTAAGTAAAACTTTAGATAGCGTGATCCTAATGGAAACCGAGGTTGAAACAATCAATAGCTACATCTCGAAAATCAAAGCTGATGTTAGAGATATCGAAGTAAGATTTGAACTGGACAAGATACCTTACTCAGCTTCTATGGTTATTGATGCACTAAAGTCGAGTGTCAGTATCAAAACTAAAAAAGAAGAGCATAAAAGCTATCTTTTTGATTTTATAGACAAATACATTGAAGATCATTCAGTAAGCCGGGAGGCAGGTTCTTTAACAGTTTATAGGTCTGTTAAAAATCACTTACAAGCTTACCAAGCAGAAACAAAGCATAAAGTAAGATTTGAAACTATTGACTATAGCTTTTTTCAACGTTTCCAAACTTTTTTGATTAACAGAACAAAAACGGATGCCCAAGGCAATATAAGTCCTTTGCTAAACAACACAACCATTGCAAAGGCACTCAGTACATTAAAAACATTTCTTAGTTATGCTCGAAAGAACGGAATTAAGGTTAATGACAGTTATAGGAGTTTTTCTATTAAGCGTGAAAAGTTAGAAGTTATCGCACTCACTGAATCAGATCTGTCGGCTTTGTTGAATATGGATTTAACGAACAACAAAAGGCTGGATCAGGTAAGGGATATATTTTGCTTCTCATGCGCCAGCGGTTTGAGAATTAGTGATATGCAACAATTGAAAAGAGAGCACATAAAGCGGGATGAGATTAATCTTATGGTTAAGAAAACCAAGACCGAACTAACTATACCGCTTAATGAGATTACTGCTGCTATACTGAATAAGTATAAAGAACATCATAAACCTCTACCATTAATAAGTAGCCAAAAACTTAACATCTACATCAAAGAACTATGCAAGGAAGCTCATATTGATGAACCGATAGAGATTGTACGTTTCCGGGGTACAAAGCGAGAAACTACCACTTATCCCAAATATGAGTTAATCCACTTACACACTGGCCGGAAAACATTTTGTACACTGTCACTTGAAAAGGGCATGAGTGCAGAACAAGTCATGAGCATAAGTGGGCATACTGATTACAAGAGCTTCAAGAGATACGTAGATGTCACTGAAAAGCTTAAAAAAGTGGTTATGATAAAAGCCTGGGGCGCACCAGTTAGTAAAATGGCTATCATTTAGTTTAGATGGATATCGAAAATAAGCTAACCGCATTACTAAATGAGGTTTGCAACATAGCAATCACAGGAGAACTACAATTGCCAATATTGAGTGGCAGCTATGATAGCAGATATATTGATTCAGGTGAGGTGTATGATCAGTCGACAATTATTAACGTTTTAATTAACGAAATAGAACCACGCAGTTATTTAACAAAAATTGAAAAGAAAACTTCCGAGTGTTTGAACTATTTAAGGTTGAAAATAGACTCAGAATTAATACTGAATAGGAAAAACCGGTTGATTAGGGATTATCTAAAGCTTATAGACGATGGATTGGTTTATCTCAAAGGCAGATCGCCACGCATAAAAATCAGCAACGTAGAAGATGTAAAAAAGATGCGTCAGGCCAAGTTCGATGAGCTTCAAAAAAATACCTTTAATTATATTATTGAGACACTCGCCAATAAAAGCCTGATTTTTTTAAATGGAGAAATGCTGGCTGAACTTGGAGATACAGATAGAAACACTACCCAAAACATAAAGCCTTTACAACAGAGCAAACAAAAAGAGCCTACTGAATTTAGTGAGATGTTTTATCGGCTCGAAAATGTAGAATTATCAATAGACATATTGCGAAAATTGCTTCCTCCTGTTATCGATTCAGATTACAACTATATTGGTAACAATAAAGGTGTAGTAACAGGCTGGATTAAATGTCTGAAAGAAAGTGGTTTAATTAAAAAGCAGCCAGCCAGAGTTTATACTTTACTCCTAAATGCTCGATTTGGCAATTTGAAACTTGGCGGTTCGGAATTTACTCATCCCTATAAGTCTGCTGAAGAAAATTTACAAGAAATCCGAAGTAAAATTTCAAAATTCCCGTAATTAGGAAGATTAGGAAAGTAGGAAAATATATTACTGTCTCTTTTGAATATTAATTATTCAATATGAACAAGATAGTGTTAATTTCCATGCCTGTTGAAGATCTACAAACACTCATTACTGAATGTATTGTTAACTGTCTAAAACACAATCCTAAATCATCTACATCCGTTGGAAATGATATTCCTATAAGTACCAAAGAGCTATGTAACTTTTTAAATATAACCGAACCGACCCTTATACGTTGGCGGAAAAAAGGTAAGATTCCATTCCTTCAAATTGGTAGTCGTATTCTGTATCAGAAATCTGCCGTTCTTTCAGCACTTGAGCATAATAAAAAAGTTAGCTATCCTCCACATTACTAATTTAATAATCTCATGTATTGTGGAGTAAGTATTTGGAGCAGGCAAAAAGGTTTGGGGGACTTTCTGATGGATTGTAAAGAACTAAAATTGATAGGGCATTCAAGTTTGACTAATCCAAATTCAAAAACATACACGGCTAATTACCAAGGGTTTAATTTTAGCATACCCCCATCTGATCTTATTAGAATGAGAGGAAGTTTACATAAGTTGCATAATGGAGGCTTGCATAATTATGACGATTTTAATATTTCTAAGTTAAGAGATACAATCAAAGGTCTAAAAGAAGATTTTAATATTGATCCTACACAGGCTACAATCCATTCGTTGGAGTTTGGATTTAATATAATACTGCCTTATAACCCTGATGATTTCTTAGAACATTTATTAAGCTTTAAGGGTAATAATTTTAATGATAAGTACAATGGCCATTACAAAGAATGTGAGTTGCACCAATTTTTTTTAAAGTTTTATAATAAAGGTTTACAATATAGACAGCCGAATAATATCCTGAGAATTGAGATGGCTATTTCAAAGATGGCAGGATATAAAGGTGGGGCACTTGTTCTTAGTGATTTGTTACTGCGTTCAACATGGGAAACATCGTTTGAACAATTATTAGACGCCTACCATCAAATCATTATGGATGATATTATCGACAAGACCCTGTTAAGTTCACTCAATAGAGAAATATATGAATTTGGAGTTAATCCTAATAATTGGAGTAATAAGCGCCTGAGTTCCGGTAATCGATATAAAAAAAAGAAACTATTCAACCCCATTATTGAGAAGTATGGACAGTGCCAATACAAGGAAGTAGCATTGGCGCTAATGAAGGAGAAATACGAGGAGTTATTACAAAGTGATATTCTTACCTTTTAATTAAGGGTAAAAACATCTCCTACGATATAACTTACCCTCTATGTTTCAATGCTGCAACTAACGATTATTCGCCATAATATTAGGTTGATGAACAAGTTCAGAAATAGATGTGATATATTATATATGCATTTTTATTCGCTAATATGAGAATTATGTGTTCGTTTTATACCCTTGTTGATCGCCAACTTGGCGGTAATTATGTTTAAAAGTTCATTATTAAAGCGTTCAGATACACTAAGATCGGGTACATAGCATCGCATTCGGTTATTAACGTAGACAGATAATGTTCTTGAACTTGTAAGAAAGTTGTCCGAATATGTCAATAACGGGATGTTGTACTTTCCCTTGAACTTAAATTACCTGCAATCTATCGCCAGGCTAATGTCAGCCAGTAATGATGCTGCGTATAAATAAAGCATTCCTCGGTGCCTCGGTACTTTGACCCGGCCACCCTCTAAAACCCCTTTGTATGGAGATTTGTCACTACCACCTCAACTTTACAGCCGCCCAGCCGGGTTGCTTTCGCAAGCCCCCCATGCAGGTTTTTCAGAACTGCAAACAAACATTCAGGCGTGTGTGTCGGCTTTAAATTGTGGCAGTTAATTATATATCTTTACCACAGAAAAATATTATTAATTAGCGTTAGCTAAACGTTCCTGTCACTGAAACCCGCGAAATTTTCATTGATGCACAGGAAGTAATGCAATAACGCTCATGCTCTATTTACTTAGAGCGTGGGCTGTTGCTTGCTTTGTGCATCGGTTCTTCGCGGGACCTCAGTGGCGAGTAAGTTGGCAGTACCACGCTCTAAGTAAACCAGCATGAAAAACCTAATGATATTGTCCATTGTATTTTTATACCTGAACTCAAAAGCACAAAGCACTGTCAATTTCCCAGCCGATTCTTTAATAGGTAAATCTAAAATTGAAACTGATTCTGCAGTTCAATCTGTGAATAAAGAAAAGGCTGTTTTACATAAAAACGACCTGCCCCGGCCTGAAGATACATCTTTAATAATAAGTCGTACTGTGGCTGGAAGTCCAAGTAATGATATTAATAGTAACGCATACACAAAGGATAATAACTATGTTTTATATGGTACAATTTTCATATGTGTAGCAATTACCTTGCTGATACTTTGGATATATAAGAGAGATCAGAAAAATAAAAGGGATGCTAACTAATAACATCCCCTTAGTTTTTACTGATAGCGACACCAGTAATCAAATATAGCTATTACACACAAAAAAGCTACAATATTTGCTACCAAATTTGCTACCAAAGCAAGATACTGCAAACAAAAACGCCTCATACATTACGTATAAGGCGTTTAATGCTTTTGGGTGGCGGAGAGTTAGGGATTCGAACCCCAGGAACCTGTAACAGTTCAACAGTTTTCAAGACTGCCGCAATCGACCACTCTGCCAACTCTCCGGGGTCAAAAGTACAAAACCGCGCCGAATTGCCAAACCCGATGTTAACTTTTTTTAAACTGAATGATAAGTGCTTTTAACTAATTGACAGACAGGTATATGTTAGCTTAACTTTGGCGGTATTTGCTGCCGGAAGGCATTCATGGATGGTTTTACGATCTTGATATTGCGCTTGGCGAAGTCGATATTGGCGTTGAGTTCAAAGCCCATTAGCACGATAAGCGAGTTTAAATAAAGCCATATCATAACAATAATTAAGGTACCTATCGAGCCGTACACCTTGTTATAATGAGAAAAATGATCGATGTAATAAGAGAAACCGAACGAGGTTAATACTGCCAGAGCAGTTGCCATTATAGAGCCGGGGTTTAAAAATTTCCAGCGCAATTTGTGCGATGGGCCATAGCGATAAAGGATGGATACGGTCACAAAAAAAATCAACACCACGATGATCCACCGCGAAAAAGCAAAAACATACAGCCAAAAATGTCCCTTACTGTATAAATGGTCGCGCAAGAAGCCTAAGATGCTTTGGCCGGCTATGAGTATGGTTATGGCTATTAAAAGCGATATGGCAATCACCACGGTAAGCACCAGCGCCACCCAGCGGCGGTAGAGCCAGGTACGTTTTTCAATAACCAGCGACGAACGGTTGAATGCCCGCATGAGGTTGGCCACGCCGTTGGTGGCAAATATCAGCGCCGAAAGAAAGCCGACCGATAACAGCTTACCGTTTTGATTTTTAATAATACCAACAATGTTTGTATTGAAAAAATGCGATGCGCTTTGATTGGGCAATAAAGATGAAAGCAGGCCGAGCAAATTATCCTGGAAATTATGTATCGGGATGTAGGGGATGAGCGTAACCATGAATATAGTGGCTGGGAAAAGTGCCAGCATAAAACTGTACGCCAGCGACGATGCCTTGCTTACCAGCGAGCCGGTTAAAAACTCTTGTATAAAAAAAACAAGTATCTCGTATAATGACAGCGGCCCAAACCCTGGCAATATCAAACCTTTAGCCCACTTGACTATCCAACGGTAAACCGAAAATTTTAATAAAAAGCGGTGCAGCCATCTCATTTGAGCCAAATTTACTCAAAATACGACTTTAATTTATTGCTGAGGTCTTTAGGAAGAAAGCAAACGCGCTTAGTTTGCATATTTACAAAAACCAGCAGCGTTTCGCCGGTATTGATGAGTTCGTTCTGTTCGTTATAAAGCTCATAGTAAAAATGCATCCGGGCGCGTGGCATAGCTTTTAGAATCACTTTAATGCTGATCTCCTCATCATACAGCGCCGGCTTAAGGTATTTGCAATGCAGTTCAACCACCGGCATCATTACACCCGATTCTTCCATTTCCTTATAGCTCAAACCCAGGCTACGCAGCATTTCCACACGGGCAACTTCGTAAAATTCGGCGTAGTTTCCGTAATACATATAGCCCATCTGGTCGGTTTCGCCGTAGCGTACGCGCAGTTTTGTGGTGTACTCAAACATTATCGTTCAATATGCCGGGCGTTAAGCGCTTGCTGGTATTTTTTTGCATTCACCTCGTGTTCCTCCTTGGTAACTGCAAAGGCATGATACCCTGAGAAATCGGCTTTAGCGCACATATACAGGTAGTTGTTCGGCTGGTAATCCAAAACGGCATTAATGGCATTTTCAGAAGGCATCATTACCGGTCCCGGAGGTAAGCCTTTGTTCAGATAGGTATTGTAAGGCGAAACAACCCTGATATCTTTATTCAGTACGCGATGGATGGTAAAATCACGCTCGGCAAATATCACGGTAGGGTCTGATTGCAGCAGCATTCCTTTTTTCAGGCGGTTAAGATATAAACCGGCTATAGTTGGCATTTCGTCGTCATGCAAAGCCTCAGCATCTACTATCGATGCCAGTATGGATACCTCCACAGGGCTCAGGTCTATCGCTTCGGCCTTTTGTTTACGTTCAGGCGTCCAAAACTTTTGGTAACTGCCATACATCTTTTTAAAGAACTTTTCAGGTGACGAGTTCCAGTACAATTGATAAGTATTCGGCAGGAAAACCGTATAAACATTATCCGTTGTAAAACCATACTGCTGTACAAAACTCGCCGAATCCAATAAGTTGAGTATAGCGATAGAATCCGGTTCGATCTTTTTGGCTACAAACCCGGCAAATTGTTCTTTAAGCCTGATGTTATGGAATGCCAGCGTAACCGGGTCTTGTGCGCCGGAAGCAAGCATATTTATTAAACGCCTGTTGCTCATACCTGCATGCAAACGGTACCTGCCTGCTTTAACGCGGCTGGTATAATTCATGTTGATAGCAGCCCAGTGAAATGTGGTGGTATCTTTAACAATATCCTTGTCGCAAATGGTTTTGTACACATCGTCAAACGTTGCGCCGGTATGTATGTATAAATATTCTTCCTTGCCGGTAACATTCGGCCCGTAATACCTTAAGTAGTAAAACAAACAGGTGCAGCCAAGCCCTATAATAATGATGACAACAAGGGCGATAATAAATTTTTTAAATGTCCCGGATGATGACTTTTTAGTTGATGACCTTTTAGCCATAAATTTTAATATGTGTTGTGTTCTATTTTTTGAAGCGCGATTAGCCCACCGGCTAAATTACGTGCATTTTTATAACCATTTTCCTCAAGCAGCCAGCAAGCCGTTTCGCTGCGTAATCCCATCGTACATATAACAATCAATTCGTCGTTTTTGTTATGTGCATGATCATTTAAAAATTCCTGTAACTTGTTGAGCGGTATATTTTTACCGCCTATGTTATAGGTGAGGTATTCCAGTTCTTCCCTTACATCCAGCAGGTTAAGTTGTTCGCCATTCCGGGTGCGTTCGGTAAATTCGGTAGCATTAATTACTGCCATCTGCTTTTTTGGCTTGTGCAACTGTGAGGTTTATGCGTGTTCCGAGGCTTACTTTGGTTACCGAATCGGTTTTGGCAGGGAATTGGGCCACTACCGTTAAGTTGGTCGAATCCGATATTGATCCCTGGTACTCGATAGTGCCTACAGTTAATCCTGCGCCTTTGATAGCAAATCTCGCCGCATCAAGGTCCTGGTTTACCAAATCTGGTATGTCCACTTCGCTTGCGCCTTGTCCGTTACCTAAAACAAGGTCAACCTTTGAGCCTTTTGGTAGCTTTGTGCCTGGTTTGATAACCTGCCCGCCAAAATGAACCTCTAAAACATGGTTCGCAATATCTGGCTTGGTAGTAGTATCTCCAACT
>Ga0302309_10000537_pt1 | contig 43058 bp, 34 predicted proteins | sample III_Palsa_N1_1_FD_200453 | JGI IMG/M metagenome (GOLD analysis project Ga0302309, IMG submission 200453) | Peat permafrost microbial communities from Stordalen Mire near Abisko, Sweden - III_Palsa_N1_1 | ecosystem: Environmental > Terrestrial > Soil > Palsa > Peat permafrost | place: Sweden...
CAAGCCCCAAAGGGTGCGCTATAAAGCGCGCAGACTTGACATCGTTTCAGCTCCCTCTCAAGCCATAAGCCTCTTTGTCATTCCCAGATTAATATCAAATTGACACAGTTTGGTGAACACTATCTTTGCATGTGCTGGAATTAAGGTTTTATTTTTGCATTATCTCCCAATGCTGCTTCGCAAATTAAATTCAACATATTCTTTCCATCACCATCTTGACTTAATTTTGAAAAAAAAGTTGATAAATTATGCGGCCCCCCTTTACTTTTTCTTGTGATAAAGGTACTAAGAGCAATTTCTCTTTCCAAAAAAGATCTCTGGTTCATTTTAAAATGTGTTCTGCTTATTACCGCGTCTATTTTTAAATTTTCCATGCTAATATCACTAATAGTTATTGTTGGATTGACTGCTAAAATAAAAAGAAATCCATCTTCACTTAATTTATTACAAGAAGTTTTAAGAGTGCTAATATGGTTATTAGTGGCTAATAGTTTAATTTTATCATTTCCTAGGTTGTTATATGAAATATTAAGAATACTAAGCTTTGAATTAATAGCAAAAGCATTAACTCCTGCGGATTCTATCTGGTTTGAACTTAAATCAAGTTCCTTAATAGTGGGATTAAGGCTCAAGGGTATCGCACCGCGCGGGCCTATGTCGTTGCTACAAACGTTAAGGCTAGTGAGAGTTGAATTGCTTGCGAAAGCTGCAGCACCCTCGTCCCCTATTTGATTGTAAGAAATATCAAGTGTAGTAATAGTTTTATTGGCTGTTAAGGTAATCACTTCTGCATACTTTAGGAGATTATAAGCAACATTGAGGTAAGTAATAATTGAATTATTTGCCAATGCAGCAATTCCAGCAGCACCTATTTTGTTATAGGAATAATCCTGTGGGGTAAGATGGTTATTTTTAAAAGAAATGTTTAGATGAGTAATATTTTTACTTGATGCTAATTTAATTACTCCTGCATCCCCTAGCAAATGACCACACATATCTAGATTGATAATAGTTGTATTAGCAGCCAATGCCTCAGCCACGGCTGTTTCTCTTATATTGTTTCCCGCCAGGTTGAGGTGCGTAATAGTGTTATTAGTGCTCAAGGCAATAATCCCTTGAGCTTCTAACTGATTATAGCTTACATCCAGATTAGTAATAGTTGAATTAGCAGCAAAGGCTGTAACTCCTGTGGTTCCTATGTGATTATTAGAAATCCCCAGTGTTGTGATAGTTTTATTAGCTGCTAATGTAATCGCTTCTGCAGGTCCTAATCCACAATTAGAAGCGTATAGGGCTTTAAGCGTTGCAATAGAAGATAAGGCTTCAATATCTAAAAGTTCAATTGAGTTGGAAGAAATGTCAAGAGAAGTAATAGTGTTATTGGTGCTTAATCTTGCAATACTATTTGAACTTATATTGCTATTAGAAACATCAAGATGAGTAATGGTAGTATTATTAGCAAAAGCAGCAACTGCATCTTGTATGTTAGTAAACCTTAGATCTAGGTGTTTAATAGTCGTATTAGTACTTAGGGCAGTAGCACTTAAGGAGCATATGTGATTGTAAGAAAGGTTTAGGTGGGTAAGCGTAGAATTAGTAGCAAAAATGGCTGCTCCAGCGTCTAGCATATTATTTTTACTTAGATTTAATGAAGTTATGTAATGATTTAATTGTAAAGCATCTGCAATTAATTCTGCACCGGTATTTGTGAGATTGCAGCAACTTAAATCTAGATGTTTTTCTCTATATTCATTATTACGAATTAAGCTGCAAAGTCTGGCAATTTTTTGTTCATGCCTCATTAATTTATTCCTTTATAGGTATTTCACGTTGTATACTTGACTTTAACTCGTGAGTGCGCATAATATGTTTTAACTACTCTACTGTTAGTTGTACATTTATATTGTTAACTTAAATATTTAGTTATAATTATACAGGTAATGTAAATAAAAGTAAATAAATTATTAATATTTTATGAAAAATTTAAGAGGATTTTAAGTTTTAATGCAATGTTACCTGTTTTTATTAGTCAGAGTATAAGGACTATATATAAGGGCAATGCAACACTCGTTGGTATTTTTTTTAGTCATAGACTATTACTTTTAACGCATCCTAATCTCCAAACTGCATTTGCTATCTATGTTATAAGTTTTATTTTTCGCATTCACACTTACATTTATCACATACGCTATACCGCATACGGGTGCCATGTTCTAAAGAAAGCATAATTTCTGCAGAAGATAATTCTTTAGGAAATAAAACCCCTGAAATAGTTGCTTGATTGATGCTCGCCCCATTCATTTTGGTATTAGAAAAATCGATGCCCCTTAAATCGGCTTGTCTAAAATAGCAATTGCTAAAGTCCAGGCCTTCTGCGTCTAAATCTTTCAGATCCACGGCACGAAAATCCAAGCCCTTAAAGTCACACTTTTCACCTTTTGCTTTAAGGGCATTAAATTCTGCTATACGCCCTTCTCTTAACAATTGATATAAAGCATCGGTGTTAAATTTTGGCTTGGACATTTTTTACTCCTTTTATAATTTACAATAAGCAGGCAAACAGAACATAGGGTTATATAAAAAGTATAGCTGCTTTTATAAGGCTTGTGTCTGGCTGGCACTTCTTCTAACATGGACTCAATTAATTAAGCCCCACGCCTTATAAGTAGGAGTTTTGTATGGCCAAAGATATTCCAGTAATCACTATTGATGGCCCGAGTGGCTCTGGTAAAGGGACTTTAAGCTTGTTATTGGCTAGAAAATTAGGATGGAATTTTTTAGATAGCGGCAGTTTATACCGTATTCTTGCTTTTAGTGCTATGCAGTCAGGGCTTGACGAGAGGGACGCAATCCATTTAAGTGAACATGCACTAAAAATGGAGGCTGAGTTTGTCGATAGCGCAGAGCCCTCTCAAGCGGCTAGGATTTATTTAAAAGGCCAAGATATTACGGAGGCCATCCGCACCGAAAGTTGTGGTAATCAGGCTTCTAAGCTAGCAGCCTTAGAGCCTGTTCGTGCAGCTTTATTAGAGCGTCAACGAGAGTTTTGTAAGCTCCCAGGCTTGGTGGCAGATGGGCGCGATATGGGTACGGTAGTCTTTCAAAATGCCCCCTTAAAATTTTTTCTGCATGCTTCTTCAGAGGAGCGGGCAAAACGTCGTTATTTGCAGTTGAAAGAGAAAAGACTAGATGTTAATCTACAGCATCTTTTAGTAGAGCTTAACAAACGGGACCAAAGAGATACCACCCGTGCAGTAGCACCTTTAAGGCAAGCCCAGGATGCCCTGCTTATTGATACCGATAACAAAAGCATTGAAGCTGTCTTTAACGAGGTGTTTTGCTTAGTAAAAGAGAAATTGGGGGGCTTTATCTAATGTACGCATTGATAAAGCCTTAATTATGGTAGGCCTGTAAACGTAATACTTTACAGAGAATTTTTTTAAAACCTATCGCATGTAGGTTTATTTAGGATATATAAATGAGTGAAAGTTTCGCGGAGCTATTTAAAGAAAGCTTAGCACGATCTGATATGCAGCCAGGTACCATTATTAAAGGTACGGTAATCCATATTAATGCAGATTTTGTAACAGTTAATGCCGGATTAAAATCCGAAGGTCACATCCCTATTAATCAGTTTTATGATGAAAATGGCGATCTAGAAGTCGCGGTAGGAGATGAAATTGAGGTAGCACTAGATGCGATTGAAGATGGATGGGGTGAAACTCGTCTTTCACGCGAAAAAGCCAAGCGTGCAGAGTCCTGGACCCGTTTAGCCGAAGCTTTTGAAGCCAACGAACTAGTCAAAGGCGTTATCAGTGGTAAAGTCAAAGGTGGTTTTACAGTTGATATTCAATCTATACGAGCATTCTTACCCGGCTCGTTAGTAGACGTACGACCCATTCGAGATCCAATAAATCTAGAAGGCAAAGAATTAGAATTTAAAGTTATCAAGTTAGATCAAAAACGTAATAACGTAGTGGTCTCCCGCCGTTCAGTAATGGAATCAGAAAATACTGCTGAACGTGAAAGCTTAATGACTAATCTTCAAGAAGGCCAAGAAACCAAAGGTATTGTTAAGAATTTAACTGACTATGGTGCCTTCGTTGATTTAGGTGGTATAGACGGGCTACTGCATATTACCGATATGGCATGGCGTCGTGTGAAACATCCTAGTGAAGTAGTAAGTGTGGGCCAAGAATTAACTGTTAAGGTTCTGAAATTTGATAGAGAGCGTACCCGTGTTTCTCTAGGCTTAAAACAACTCGGTGAAGATCCATGGGTAGATATTACTTCCAGATACCCAGAAGGAACCAAATTGGTTGGCAAAGTAACCAATATTACTGATTATGGTTGTTTTGTAGAAATTGAAGAAGGCGTTGAAGGTTTAGTGCATGTTTCTGAAATGGATTGGACTAATAAAAATATTCACCCAAGTAAAGTAGTACAGTTAGGGCTAGATGTTGAAGTAATGGTACTAGATATCGATGAAGAACGCCGTCGCGTATCTTTAGGCTTAAAGCAATGTAAATCTAATCCTTGGGATGCTTTTGCGGCGACTCATAATAAAGGTGATAAAGTTTCAGGCAAAATTAAATCTATCACTGATTTTGGTATATTTATTGGGCTTGAAGGCGGGATTGATGGCTTAGTACATCTTTCTGATATTTCTTGGAATGAAACCGGTGAAGAAGCAGTACGCCAATACAAGAAAGGTGAAGAATTAGAAGCAGTGGTATTAGCAGTAGATCCAGAACGCGAGCGCATCTCCTTAGGTATCAAACAATTAGAGGGCGACCCATTCTCTGTTTATGTTGGTACAAATTCTAAAGGAAGCATTGTAGTTGGTACGGTAAAAGAAGTAGATGCTAAAGGAGCCGTGATTACCCTAGCAGACAGTGTTGAAGGGTATTTAAAAGCTTCTGAATTAAGCCGTGACCGAGTAGATGATGCCCGTATCCTACTTGCCGTAGGACAAGAAATTGAAGCTAAATTCTTGAACGTCGATCGCAAAAACAGAGTGATTCAGTTATCTGTTAAAGCTAAAGAAACTCAAGAAGAGCAAGAAACCTTACGTGAATTACGTAATTCGGATTCAAGCTCTACGACTACTTTAGGTGATTTGTTTAAAGAACAAATGGAAAATCGCGATAAAGGCGAGTAATGCTTTATAGACAGGAATAAAAAAAACGGCATGATACAATATCATGCCGTTTTTTTGTACAGAGGGATGTAATTACAGTCATGTCATTTATAGTATTTATTGTGACTCTTCTTTTAAGTTTACTAGGGATTAGCTTTGCATTACTTAATGCGGAGTGGATAACCGTAAATTATTATGTAGGTACGCTCAAGCTTCCTATTTCATTGCTCGTGCTTTGTAGTATATTGTTAGGCATAGTCTTAAGCGTGAGTATGCTGAGCTGTAAAATATTACAATTAAAAATAAAAAATAGTCGTTTGCAAAAAAAGTGCCTCGAACTCGAATCAAAAATTACAGGATAGAATTTTATAGATGGCAACTATTCGTAAGGCAGTATTTCCCGTAGCGGGCCTTGGTACACGTTTTTTACCAGCTACTAAAGCCAATCCTAAAGAAATGCTCCCCATTGTTGATAAACCATTAATACAATATGCCGTAGAAGAGGCAATAGAGGCTGGAATAACCGAGCTTATCTTTATTACTAATCAAAATAAAAGAGCAATAGAAGATCATTTTGATAGTAACTTTGAGCTGGAATATATTTTACAGCAACAACATAAAGAAAATTTATTAGATATTGTACAAAATATTTTACCTAAGGATATTACTCCTATTTATATACGTCAGTCAGAGCCAAAAGGCTTAGGGCATGCTATTTGCTGCGCTAAAAATGTCATTGGTAATGAAGCCTTTGCCGTTTTATTGGCGGACGACTTAATAGATAACGCAGAAGGCTTTTGTTTGCGTCAAATGTTGGAACAATATAATAAGACGCAACATAGTATTATTGCCGTAGAGCAGCTCGATGCTCAAGATTATGAAAAATATGGGATAGTTGCCCTTAAGGCAATTGATAATAACAAACCAGCCACAATATCTAGATTGCAAGAAATAGAGCATATTGTAGAAAAACCAAAAGCTGAATTGGCTCCTTCAAATTTAGGAGTGGTAGGGCGTTACATTTTAACCCCACACATATTTAATAGTTTAGCGCAAACTGCTACATTGCATGCAGGTGAACATCAGTTAACAGATGCTATAGCTGATCTTTTAAAAACGGAATCTGTATTTGCTTATCAATTTAAAGGTCAACGCTTTGATTGTGGCGATAAACTAGGTTATTTAAAAGCCATTGTACATTATGGGGCGCGCCATAAAGAATTAGGGCTTGATTTTAGGAAATTTTTAAAAAACTTATCAAGCGATAGTTTTTGATGGTTATCAATATAGTAGGTTAATGCTAAGTAAATTTTTAAAACTTGAGTTTTTTTAAGTTATGAATTTTTTCAGTGAATTGATTTTAAAATTAGGATATTATTTAGAAACTTTTTCACTAATAATCGATGTTTTGCAAAAACATGAGTATCCATTTACCCCTGAACCATTACAGCTTTTTTTAAAGCCCATAGATAATTTACAATTTTATGAAAAATACCAACACAATAATGGCGAAATTTTTTATTTTATAAAGTATTTTTTAGGCGCTACTAATTTTGATAAGCTTAAATATTCTTTTTTATTCAGAATATTATATCAATTAATAGCTTGTAAAAAATTGATACACGAAATGGTAATGCATGATTTTCACGAAAGTTATTGTGAGCATATTTTATCTATATCTTCTTTAGCAGAATCTATAGATAAGTCCATTAGCTTACGTTTAAGGGTGGAACAACTTAATAAAACAGAAAAAAACATCACAACAGTCATGGCTGCCATAAAAGAATTTCATATCTTACTGGGGAAATTGCATTCACAAGAGAAAGGGACGATGCATGCAGAAAATATTAACAGTATAAAAACTATAATTATTTTTATATTGATTGATATAGCATTTTTAGCGAATAACTTACTATCTATCAATAAAGAAAGTGCTCTGCAGTTATTAGAAAATAGGGAAGTGAAAAATGAAAATATTATAAATAACGACCATCCTATTTTTAAAAAAATATATGATAGCTTTGCTGTGACTGACATTGATACAGCTCTTAAAATAAATAAACAACAAATGCAAACATTCCGCGACGACATTACACGGTCACAAGTAGAATTAGGGGTAATAATTCACAAGTTTGATGGGGAAGTGATTCAGTGGTTTGAAGATATTCATTGCCCGATGAGCATTTTCACTGGGGGGCATTGTTGGGGGCTTGCAATAAATTGGATGTATTTATGTCTTTATGATAATTCCTATCTTGCTTTTAGGCAGAAATGTAAACTTAGTAAAGTTTTTTTTGAAAGAAAAGAATCTGAATCAATAGGCTATGTGCCGCACTTTACTACTTTTATGTTTCAAATGCATGCTGCTAGACTTAATGAATATTTAAATACGGTAGGTGAATATGCATTAAGTGATATAAATGATTGGAGTAATGCGCTATTCAATACCTTGCAGAGTTTTTGTATTCAAGATAAGCATCCAAAAAAATTTATTCATCTTTATCTTAAGTCGAATAGGAAGGATTCTGTGATAGTGCAGCATGTAATAGGTATAGCGTGTCTACAGCTGCCCAATAAACGGAATGCCTTTAGGTTAATTGATTCTCAAAATGGAGAGTTTAATTTTTATAATCTCAAGGAATTTGTTAATTTTGTTAAAGCTTATCTATCTTGGAAAGCATATGATAACTATTATAATGAGTGCGAAATAAAGTACTTTGACAATATGGATTCTGTTGCGGCTGCCATTTTGTCTTGTAATAAAAATACAGAAAATTCTTATGAGGCCATGGTAAAATATTGGGGCTATCATTCTGTTTTTAAATACAAATGCAAGGCATATATTCAAAATGCTGATAAAACATTACCAGAACCATTAGAAGACTTAACTGCAGTATACAATGCTAAATATAAAAAAGAAGGCTTATTTGATGTTAAACCCGTTATTAGATTTTGGCAGCAGAATATTGATGTGTTAACTAGGCTTGAAGATAAAAAAAAATTAAGTGTATTGCCTCCCAATAAAGTGACGCCTGCGTCATCATTACACTTTACATTATCTAATTAATATAAAATATAGTGTGAGTTTACATGTTTTTTTGGGTGTAATTGCAGGCGGTAATATCTTTAGTTTAATGGATTTTTTTTTTAAGACATGCTAGATTGTATGATAAGCTATGATTATAAATTTTATTTGCACCAAAACCAGGAGATATTATAAATGAAACCCGAAAAAATTATTGAACTTGTAGTTACTCAATTACAAATTACTAGAGAAGGCACTTTACGATATAATTTGAATAATGCAATCACTATGGACGAAGTTGACCAAAAGTTACAAACTCTGGCTAATTTACATGCATACCTTGAAAAAGGGTTTCCTCGACAGTCTTCAAGTTCTCCTGCAACTCATTATTCTGATGCCGCTAAAGCTTTAAATACTCTATTCTTAAGTAATGAAAAGGAAAAAAATGAAGGTTGGGGTGACAATAGTAAGGATTGGACTGAGGTAAAAACTGAATTAGATAGAATCACAAAATATTTACGAGACAGAAAAGCTGAAATGGTAGCAGCATCAGCCCCCAAAGAAGCTACTCGATCGGAGCAGTGGAAGCAAAAGCGTGCTTCGATGAGCAATGACGAATCTTCATCCTCCTACGATACTGATTCTCCTTCCTATGACAATGAAATAAATGAACATCCCACAATTAGAGAATTAAATGACCAAAAAATGGAAGCATTTTCAATTTTAACTAAGTTTGGACCTATGTTTTATGGAAGGAAGCTTAATAACGACGTAGAAATCGATGAAGAACTTACATCAGATGAAAAACTAGCACAACTAGAAGAAGCACGAGAACAAAAAGTACAATATGAATATTTATGTCATGTTGAAAAAGTAGTACAAGATTATGAATCACGTATAGACTGGGTAAGAAAAAAGTTACATTCACTGCCTGTTCATTCTAGAAATACTGTGGTGGAAGCACCCCCAGCCAAAGTTGAATTAAAGTCATTTGATGCGTTTACAAATCCAGAAACAAAAAAAACAGGACATGATGTTAATGCTAAAAAGAGTAATGCTTCGTCTTCTTCATCATATAAATCAGATTCGAAGCATTCAGCCAAAGCTGATAATGGTAGTGTGCCTGAGGCACCTCCAATGGCACCTCCCATGTCCAATAATAGTAAATCAGTAGCAACCAAAACTTATAGTACTGCTAAATCCACTCCGTCAAAAGCGCCTATTGCAAAAGCGGCTGCTTCAGCAAGTAGTTCAAAACCTCACAGTAACGCAGCACCCGTAAAAGGACACAACTTGGATATGAATGCTGCTCGTGGTAAATTAGCGGCTGCATTTGCCCAAGATAAAGCTAATCAACATGCACGTGCTTCTTCGGCTTCATCCTCTTCTTCAAAAGCCGAAGTGAGTCATCATGTGGTTCCTTCTACTGCGAAGCATAGTATTCCTGTGGCACCCCCATTGAGTAGTAGTTATAATGCTCCTGTAGCTCGTTCCCAAAATAATCGTAATGCACTGCATAGTAGTAGGCCTTCTACCCATATTGTGCCTAGCAGTCATCCGGTTAATAAGCATGTTTCTAATCAAGTAGTTAGTGCTAATAATAGATCTAGACCTTCTTCCCCTTCACGCAGTGCTGTTATTCCTGCGTCTTCCACAACAGGAATGACTAACTCAGAATTTAGAATGGCTTTAGAAGAACTTGCAGCTCAACATCAAAAGGATTTCAATTTCCGTCAGATTCAACGAGAGCACGCAGCTAGACAAAGACAAGAATATGATTTTCGTCAAGCTCAGCTAAGAAATGCGGAGGCTATACGTAATAAAGGAAAGGGATCAAGAGACGGCTCCCCTGCTCGTAGCAACCAACATGAGGAATCAAGCGCTCCAAGTGCATATAAGATAATGCAGGAAAGAATGGCTCGTAGCCAAGGTAATAGTCAAAACGCAAGAGATGTGTCACCTACTCGTCATAATAGAGATGGGGAATCAAGTGCTGCAAGTGATAGCGAATATAGTAGAATGCTTCGTCGTGAACAGGCAGCCGCCCGCAACCAAGGCTATAGTCAACAACATGCTGCAAGAGAACCATCACCCGTTGGTGGCAGCACATCAAGTACAGCGTCTTCATCTAAGAAGCACAAAGATGCATCTCCGGTTCGTAATAATAAGCATCATGAGTCATCAAGTGCTGCATCTTCCTCCTCATCAACGAGTATGAATGATCTACGTGCTGCTCAAGTAAGACATGCAGCAGAAGCGCGTAGAAGAGGTGAAGAAGAAAGGGCGGCTAGAGAAGCAGAAGCCGCTGCACACGCTAAGAAGAATAACACTACAAACAAGTCTTCCGATCCCGATCGTAGAAATCGTTAAAACATTATCTTTACTTATAAAGGCGGTTTTAAACCGCCTTTTTTATTTATTTAAAAAAATATAGGCAATGATGAAGTTTAAATAGGTCATTTTTTTTAGCTTTTATATATTTATTGACTTAGCATTTTGTAATTGTTAGCATAAATTGTAGTTTTAAAGTATTTAGCAGCTAAAAAACATTAAGTTTTTTAATTTTTTTTCAAAAGTATGTATTACAAGGAGTAATCGTATGCAAAACCCAACAACCCCCAATGTTTCAACCACAGCTCAACCCACAAACCCAAATGCTAATCAAGCTATTATAAATCCCCCTGTTGCTAATCCAGCGGTTGCTAATCAGGCTGCAATTGCTACTCCCGCTGCTACCAACCAAGCGACTATTAATACCCCGACTGCTACTAGTAATCCAGCTGATACTAACCAGGCTGCTGATAATCAGGCTGCTGATAATAACCTAGGTAATGTACCAGTTGATAATAGTCAAGCTCCGGCACCGGCATCTGACAGCACGGCTACAGATAATAATGCTGAGGCTTCAAATGACACTAACTCACTGCAACAAGCACCAGAAAATACTGAAGCTACCGATAATAGCGGTGTGACGTCTCCTAGTGTTCTTAACCCATCGAGCTCTGCTACCAGTGCCACTACCATGATCGATACGAAAATGGATCAAGTCCAAAGTGAGCTTGAAAAAGTAAAAGCTGAGAATGCGGCGAAAGAGGCTGAGCTATTTAATGAAACGGACTCTACTTCAGTGCTTTTTCAAAGTAAATTGAATCTAGAAAAAACTAACCAGGCATTGAAAGATGAGAAACAAAAAGCAATCGATTTAACTAATAAATTATGTGCTGAAAAAAATCAGCAGGCTAGAGTAATGGCACAAGAGCCTTAATATATATTTCCGGTACAGTTATCTTATGGTAAATGTACCGGAATTTTTTAACGTTTACGTGTCGGTTTGCGTGCTTTAAGACTTGTAGTGTGGCTTGCGGTGCGAATGGGGTGTAGTTTTTTCTTCTTCTTCTTCGCATAAGATTTAAGTGCTTGTATCGGAATATACTGAGGTTGCTCAGGCAAGTCTAAATACATTTCAAAAAACTTTACAGTAGATTGCCATGCAAAGCGGGTTTCGGCATTTTGTAAAACTACAATGCCTAACTCATGTTCTGGTAAAAAGGCAACTACATTATTAAAACCTTTTAACCAACCTCCATGAAATACTACCTTTTCATTAGCGAAATTTAAAATACGCCAGCCTAAGCCATAATAAGCATTTTTAACGCGCTGGTTACCCATGCGTGTTAATACTTCGGGAGTAGTTATTAGAGGCTCATGCATTAAATTAAGCGCAGTTTTATTGACGATATGCGGAAATTTACCCATTTGTGCTTGTAAAAATATAGCCATATCTCTAATAGTCGAATTGACTCCACCAGCAGGGGCAACGGCGTAATAACTTTTAGAATGATAAGAACAAGGGCTAAGTACTCCACGCTCATTGCGTATGTGGGGGTACGCTTTATTTAAATCATTAGTCAGACTTTCTAAACTAGTACTAGTACGTCGCATATTAAGGGGGGTTAAAAGATGTTGTTTTAATGCCTCTCCAAAAGTACGGCGGGTGGCTGCTGCTATGACATCTCCAATAACGCTAAACATTACATTATGATAGTCATAACAATGACCAATAGTACAATTGATAGGTGTTTTTTGTAATTTATTAACTATTTGATTATAGGGCATGTAGGCTTCAATTAAAGCATTAAATCCTGCACGAGGAACACCCGTAGTATGGTTTAATAAATTACGAATTTTTAAAGGCTGAATTGCTCTAATTTTTTTATGTGTTTGTAATTCAAAATTGGGTAGGTATTTTTCTAGTGGGTCATCCAAGTGTATTTGCTGTTGCCCTGCTAGTATGGCGGCTAAAGTTGCCGATACCGGTTTAGATACGGAGCCTAATTGAAATAACGTGTCATTATCGATAAGCTCTTTTTTACCTAAACGGCGCACCCCATAGGATTTCATAAAAATGATTTCATTACGGTAGATAATAGCAATGGCAGAGCCTGGTACCCGCATTTTTTTAAAAGTATTATCGGCGTATTGTTCAAATTGTTTTAAAATAGGTTTAATTTCTGGTGGAGTTTTATAAGGCGGATGACCGTTAGTAAGATAAGTATTAGGGCTTGCTTGTAATTCTGCGGCAAAGCTTAAAATAACACTAATCATTATCCATATGCGTTTCATGCAATATTTTCCCTGATAAATTTTACACTAGTTTGGTGATAAGTCGGTCTATAGTAAAGCTAAAAAATAATTAAAAACTAGTTATCTATACTATCAATAATTTTAGTTCATAATACAAGGATTGTATTACAAAGTGAGTTTTTTTATTATCTTAATTGTGGGTGCCCATTTTAAATAATTGGAAGGGGAAAGCAGATAGTAAATAAAAAATTCCAAAAGATAACTTAAGAAATTTTTAAAGAAAAAATATAGTTATGAAACTAAAAATTTATTTGGCTCCCCGAGACGGACTCGAACCGCCGACCCAGTGATTAACAGTCACTTGCTCTACCGACTGAGCTATCGGGGAATATTTATATGTTTAGGCATATTAACGAACTTAAATAATTAGGTCAAATATTTTTAACTAAAATATTATATTTAGAATTATAGCTTAATTTTTGCATTAAGCAAGCGATCCTAAAGTAGCCTCGATGCGGTTTAAAGCAGTTTCTAATATATCCATACTAGAGGCAAAAGAAAGCCTTATAAAACCTGCTGTGCCAAACACAGAGCCTGGGACTATAGCCACTTCTGCCATTTCAAGTAAATAATGAGCAAAAGCAATATCATCTTCTAACTTCAATGCTTGTATGGCTTTCGTTACGCGTGGAAACACATAAAAAGTGCCATCGTTGGGGTGACATTCAATGCCCTTAATTTGATTCAAACGCCTTACTACATAATCATGTCGCTCTTTAAACGCCTGTACCATAGGGGGGATAAAATCTTGGGGGCAGGTTAACGCGAAGAGCGCTGCTTTTTGGGCAATAGAACACGGGTTAGAAGTACTTTGGCTTTGCAAGATGTTCATTGCTTGAATAATGGGGAGGGGGCCTGCAGCATAGCCGATACGCCATCCTGTCATGGCATATGCTTTAGAGAGTCCATGAATTAAAATCATGCGCTCAATTAAAGCACTACAACAAATTCCTAAATTACTAAAACTCTTAGGCTGCCACATGATAGCTTCGTAAATATCATCACTAACAATAAAAACAGCAGGATGTTTTTCTAAAACTTTTGCAAATGCCTGTAATTCGCTTGCGGTATAGGCAATTCCAGTTGGATTAGAAGGACTATTCATAATGAATAATTTAGTTTTTGGAGTTATAGCTTGTTCAAGTTGTGTTGCCGAAATTTTAAAATTTTGCTCAAAAGTAGTAGCTAGGATAATAGGTTTTGCTTCATGCAGTAATACCATATCAGGATAAGAAACCCAGTAGGGCGCTGGTATAATAACTTCATCACCTGGGTTTAATAAAGACCACATTAAATTATATAAAGCTTGTTTAGCCCCGTTAGAAACAATAATTTGTTGGGGTGAATAATGTAATTGATGATCTACCATACACTTTTTAGCTATAGCTTCTCGTAAAGGCAGTATACCCTCTACGGCTGTGTATTTAGTAAATCCTTCTCGAATAGCTGTTATTGCTGCTTCCTTAATGGGATCGGGGGTATCAAAATCGGGCTCTCCTAAACATAAATTGATTATATCTACCCCTTGTGCTTTTAAGCTTAATGCTTTGGCATTGAAAGCTAAAGTAGGGGAAGGTTGAATACGTTTAATACGACGTGCCAGATCCATAGATTGATTCCAAAGAGAGAAATATTTATTAATAATATAGTAAAATAGAAAAATGGTCTCGTAAGAAGGCTATCCTTAGTCTTCTTACGAGTAGTTTGAGCGTCCTATTGCTCACAAAGCTCATTCCTAGCTTTGCAACATCCTTTGTCTAGATATTTTTTATTGTATGCCTTCGTGCAAAGTCTACAATGCGTATTAACGTGTAGTTGTTGTGAGCATTTAGCTATATCTGCAATAATGCAATTTAAGTTTGCTTTAAGGCATGGATACTAGATAGACTTCTAGGTATGAGTAAAGGGTTTGACATACAATCAAAATTTCAGCCAGCGGGTGATCAACCCAAAGCGATTGAAGCTTTAATTACTGGTATTAATGATGGCTTGGCCCATCAAACTTTATTAGGAGTTACAGGCTCTGGTAAAACTTTTAGTATTGCCCATGTGATTCAAGCAACCCAACGACCTGCCCTAATTATGGCGCCTAATAAAACGTTAGCAGCACAATTATATGGAGAAATGAAAAGCTTTTTTCCTAATAATGCGGTTGAATATTTTGTTTCTTATTATGATTATTATCAACCAGAAGCTTATATTCCTTCTTCGGATGTATTTATAGAAAAAGACGCCGCTATTAATGAGCATATTGAACAAATGCGGCTGTCTGCCACAAAAGCGTTATTGGAAAGGAAAGATTGCATTATTGTGGCTTCTGTTTCTGCAATTTATGGGTTGGGCGATCCTAAAGCTTATTTATCTATGGTGATGCATTTAGTAAAAGGCGATAAAATAGAACAGCGTTTTATTTTGGTGCGACTTGCCGAATTGCAATATACACGTAATGATGTGGATTTTCGACGTGCTACTTATAGGGTACGCGGAGATACTATAGACGTATTTCCTGCCGAATCGGATGATTATGCTGTACGCATTGCATTGTTCGATGATGTGCTCGATAGTCTAAGTTTGTTCGACCCCCTTACGGGTAATCTTATTAAACGGCTTGCTCGCTTTACTATTTATCCAAAAACCCATTATGTAACCCCAAGACAAACCTTATTGGATGCTGTCGAACATATTAAAGTTGAATTAAAAGAAAGATTACACGACTTAGAGAGTAAGCAAAAACTTTTAGAAGCGCAAAGATTAGAACAAAGAACGCGTTATGATATTGAAATGATGTATGAGCTTGGGTACTGTTCTGGTATTGAAAATTATTCACGTTATTTATCTGGTCGTAAAGAGGGGGAGCCGCCTCCGACTTTAGTAGATTATTTACCTTCCAATGCTATTTTAGTGATAGACGAGTCACATGTAACGGTGCCGCAAATTGGGGCTATGTACAAGGGCGACCGGGCTCGTAAGGAAAATTTAGTCAATTATGGCTTTAGATTGCCTTCTGCTCTCGACAACAGGCCATTACGTTTTGAAGAATTTCAAAAGTTACAACCACAAACTATTTATGTGTCGGCCACACCTAGTGTTTATGAATTAGAACATTCAGCTGCCATTGTAGAGCAGATAGTTCGTCCTACAGGGCTTATCGACCCTGTTATTGAAGTAAGATCTGTTTTAACGCAGGTAGATGATGTTTTGTCAGAAATCAGAATACGTATTGCTATATCTGAGCGAGTGTTAATTACGACCTTAACGAAGCGCATGGCAGAAGATTTAACGGGCTATATTAAAGAACATGACATAAAAGTCCGTTATTTACATTCTGATATCGATACCGTTGAACGTATGGAGATAATTAGGGATTTGCGATTGGGGGTATTTGACGTGTTAGTGGGTATTAATTTACTCCGAGAAGGGCTTGATATGCCAGAAGTATCTTTGGTGGCTATTCTAGATGCCGATAAAGAAGGATTTTTACGGTCAGAAAGGTCACTCATACAAACGATTGGTCGAGCCGCTCGCCATATAAATGGTAAGGCTATATTGTATGCTGATAAAATCACCAATTCCATGAAAAAAGCCATAGAAGAAACCGATAGAAGACGTACTAAACAAGTGGAATATAATGTGGCGCATAATATAACCCCACTAAGCATTGTAAAACCAGTAGTAGATATTTTAGATAGTAGCAATTTTGCACAGCGCTCTAAAGCTAAAGCTAAAGGTAAAAAAGGAAAAACTAAAGAATTATTATCTCCCTTAGGTTTCGATATAGATTATACTTTGCTTACGCCCAAGCAATTATCCCGCAAGATTACTGAATTAGAAAATCAAATGTATGAAGCTGCTAAAAATTTAGAATTTGAGACTGCCGCGCAGTTACGTGATGCAGTTAAACAGTTAAAAGAAAATTTTCCTACCAGCAATTAAGATTTTGTACTATATTTAAAGAAAAGACTGCTTTTACAAAATGAATTAAGCTATGATATAATATCTACCACTATACAGTTTTTGTTAGTTGATTGAGTTTTAACCATGGTTAACCTTATAAGGGGTGCATTGTATGAAGAAGAATGTTTTAAGTTTAATAGCTGTATTAGGTTTTTTTGCAGTAGGAAATGTGGGCGCTGAAGAAGTAACACACACCTCTGATACTACCGTAATGGAAACCGTAAAAGAAAAGGCAAGCGATGCGGCAGATGCTACTAGGGAAACCGCTCATGATGTTAAAGATAAAGCTGTAGAGCTTAAAGACAAAGCGGCAGATAAAATGCAAGCAGGCAAAGAGCACATGAAGCATGCTAAAGATGTGGTTGTTGATAAAGCACATCACATGAAAGAGAAAGCGATGGATGCAGCGCATGATGCTAAAGAAAAGGCAATTGAATTGAAAGACAAAGCCGCCGATAAAGCACGTAGTGCAGAACATAAAGCGGGTGAATTAAAAGATAAAGCCGCCGATAAAGCTCACAGTGCTAAAGAAAAAGCGAAGCACAAAGCTAAAAAAGCTAAACATAAAGCTGAAGAAAAAATGGATGAAGCTAAAGAAAAAGTTGACTAAGCTTTTCTCTTGTTAAAAAAGGGGCTTTTTTAGGTCCCTTTTTTTTATGATTGGGCGGCCTTATGAATGCCAGCACTAACTATTAATTGACCTATAATTATTATAATTTGATGCATGATATAAAAAAAATAATTCACAATGCGGGGAACCTCTTCTAATTTTTTCAGTCTAATCGATAATCTCTAAAAATGAGAAACTGACCTGGATTATATTACTTTTTAGGTAGGTTAAAACTTTATTTAAATTATATTGTTAATTAACTTGCTTATTTAGCTAACGTGATCCTACACTTTTGTAAGGAGGATAGTTACATGACTGAACAAACTTTGTATAAATCTATCAATGCGCAATGTTGTTGTTTTAACTTGCGGAAAGTAACTCGTTCAATAACCCAGTATTTTGATCGTAAGCTTGAATCGGCAGGGATTCGAGTGACTCAATTTACATTATTAATTGAGCTTGCCAATGTTCATGCTAAAACCTTAACCGAAATGGCTGAAGGTTTAGTAATGGACAGGACAACCTTAACTCGTAATTTACGTCCGTTAGAAACTCTAGGTTTTATTACCCACGTAAAAGTGGCCGATAAACGTGCTAAAGCATATGCATTGACCCACAAGGGGCAAGAGGCTTTACGTCATGCTTTGCCTTTATGGGAGCAAGCACAAAAAGTTATTTTGCATGAATTTGGGCATGATCGCTACGTTAAATTATTAGTTGAATTAGGAGCCCTAAAAGCAACTGCTCTTTTACCTAAAGCTGATAAACGTAAAAAGCATAAAGCTAGCACAGAATAATATTGATGCACTGTAGATAAATTTGTTGTAACCAATATTTTAATTCTCAAGGAGAGAGATGACAGATGGAAATATGGGATGAAGTATTACTGAATAATAGTATTGAAGAAAATGAAATATTGGAAATAGCTAAAGAACGGATAGCTGAAAAAAAAGAAACTCATGAAGGAGAAGTAGAAGACAGTATTGAACGAGATAAGATTTTTGATGCCACCGAAATCTATTTAAAAGAAATTGGTAAAAATAAATTATTAACCGCGGCCGAAGAAATTGCTTACGCTCGTCTGGTGCAGCAAGGTTGCGAGACTTCAAAGAAGATAATGATCGCCAGTAATTTACGGCTAGTTGTAAAATTGGCACGTCGTTATTTGAATCGCGGTATGTCTTTACTAGACTTAATTGAAGAAGGTAATCTAGGCTTAATTCGGGCGGTAGAAAAATTTGATCCCGAAAGAGGATTTCGATTCTCTACCTATGGTACCTGGTGGATACGTCAAAATATTGAACGAGCGCTGATGAATCAAACGCGTACTATTCGTTTACCTATACATATTGTCAAAGAGTTAAATACGTATTTACGTATTCATTGGGAGCTGACTAATAAGCTCGATCATGACCCTAGTGTGGAAGATATTGCGCTGGCTGCCAAGAAATCCGTGGGAGAAGTAGAGCGTATTTGGAATTTAAACGAAAGAATTATTTCTGTAGACTCCCCCCTAGGTTATAACGAAACAGATAAACCCCTCTTAGAAACTTTATCAGACGATCCTTTAGAAGATCCCGCTGAAAAATTACAAGCCGAAGATATACGTAACAAGATAGATGTGTTATTAGATAATTTAAACGAAAAGCAAAGAGCGGTTATAGCACGTCGATTTGGTCTGCGTGGCTTTGAAATGAGTACTTTAGACGTGGTGGGGTTTGAAATAGGCTTGACTCGAGAAAGAGTACGGCAAATTCAAGTAGAAGCTTTGGGTATTTTGAAGCTTGGGCTATTACAAGAAGCACTAAATTTTGAAACTTTATTTAGTTAGATAACATTATGTTGCTTAACTTGTGAAATCCTTCTCCCATGAAATGGTAGAAGGATTTCACATCCAATTCTCTTTAAACTTCTCTGTTTTTCAATAATTAAAAAACAATCAATAAATATTAATGTAATTACAATGATTTTACTGCATCATTACCTGTTTTATTAAGCCTCTGGTTTCTGTACACTATTCATGTCATAATGTTTTTTCAATGTATCTTAATATAATTCGTAAAATAGTAAGTTAGCTTTTTATATCATTTTAAACCTGAGGAGGTAACACCCGATGGAAGACCATAAACAGAAAGCCCTAAGTGCAATTCGTGCACAAATCGATAGACAATACGGCAAAGGTGCTTTGATGACAATGTCTGATGGCAGCGTAGTACCTAACATCGGAGTAATTTCCACAGGATCATTAGGCTTGGATATCGCTTTAGGGGTAGGTGGCTTACCCAAAGCACGTATTACCGAAATATACGGTCAGGAATCTTCTGGTAAAACAACCTTAGCTTTGCAAGTGGTTGCCCAGTGTCAAAAGCTAGGAGGCACTGCAGCTTATATGGATGCAGAGCATGCCCTTGATGTGGGATATGCAGAAAAACTTGGGGTAAAAGTGAATGAGCTGTTAATCTCACAGCCTGATACTGGAGAACAAGCATTAGAAATAACAGATATGCTGGTGCGGTCAGGTGCTATTGATTTAATCGTTATTGACTCGGTAGCAGCATTGACTCCTAAAGCAGAAATAGAAGGGGAGATGGGCGACCAGCATATGGGCCTGCAAGCACGTTTAATGTCACAAGCCTTACGTAAGTTGACCGGTAATATTAGACGCTCTAATACGCTAGTAATTTTTATTAATCAAATTCGTATGAAAATTGGTGTAGTATTTGGAAATCCAGAAACGACTACGGGTGGTAATGCGTTAAAATTTTATGCTTCAGTGCGCTTAGATATAAGGCGTACCGGTGCTGTCAAAAAAGGTGACGAAATTTTAGGGAATGAAACCCGCGTAAAAGTAGTGAAAAATAAAGTAGCACCTCCATTTAAACAAGCTGATTTTGAAATTTTATATGGTCAAGGCGTATCTAAATTAGGTGAGCTTATAGAATTTGGGGTAAAAATTGGGGCTATTGATAAGTCGGGTGCCTGGTATAGCTACCAAGGGACACGAATTGGTCAAGGTAAAGAAAATGTACGCCAATATCTTGAAGAAAACAGTAAAATTGCTGATGACATTGAAAAAGCAATCAGAGCACAGTTGTTAAGTCCTGTAAAAAATGCAGCAGTCGTGGCTGAAGTAGAAGAAGTGCCGGAATTAGAGCTTGAGCTTTGAAACAAAGCCGATCTTATAAATATGGATTATGGCTATTAACGCGTCGCGAGTATGGTGCCGAGGCATTAAAAGAAAAAATGCTTTCTAAAGAGGCTTCTTTAACGGAAGTAGAGCAAGCCATATTGTTATTACAATCGCAGGGATATCAATCGGATGAAAGGTATACTCAATCTTTCATCCGCTCGCGTTTACAAAAAGGGCAAGGATTACGACGCATAAAGCGTGATTTATTGACTATAAAAATTGATAAAGAATTGATAGATAGAATTTTCTTTGAATTTGATATTGATTGGAATGCGCAAGCATTATTGACACAAAGAAAAAAATATAAAAATTTACCCCTTACTATTAAAGAGATACAACAACAAACTCGTTTTTTACTGTATAGAGGTTTTGAATTTTCTGCAATCCAACATGCACTGCAACAAGAGCTTATAACAGAACTAATGGATTGATATCATAAAGTAAGACGTGCAGCTTCTTTTGCTATCTCTTTTTTATTTCTTACGGCTTGAATATGATTATAAGCATGCAGCAGGCGCGCTTCCGTCTGTCGTATGGTTGATAAAAAAGAAGGCATTTCTGCTAGTTTATTTTGATATTTTTTTGCTTGTAAACTTTGCAAACCAACATGCTTATTTTTGCAAACAAATAATTGCGGTAGATAGCCAGTAGGGGTAGTAGTCAACACCATGATTTGCTCTGCACTTGCCGCTATCTGCTGAACCACGCGGTCGCTGGTATCGGGTATAGATACAGCCTGACATATCTCTGAATTAGTATCTGGATTCGCAATAATTGGTATATTGCTATCTTGAGCAAAAGTATACAGCTTATATTGGCAGGGGTTACCCTCTGCAGTTAATATCCAGGTGTGTAACATGTTGGTAATCAATTGTAAAATAGTTCTTTCAACGCTTATTGTCGGTAAATTTATTTTTTTAAACAAAAGATAATTAGTTTTATTTGGTAAGCCTAACTGACCGTATAAATTACTGCCACAGGCAAATAAGGTATGTTGACCACCATCCTTAGCCGCAGTTAATAGTAAAGAATGTTCAGTGCTTACGCATATTTTTTGGACTATGAAATCTTTTTTTAATGTTGGGAATATGATTGCTTGTAATAGATTTTGGTTATTCATATTACCTAATCCTAATTGACCAAAAAAATTAGCGCCACAAGCATATAATTCATGAGAACTACCATCTTCTGCAGCAGTTAATACAATAGTATGTACGGTGCTCATAACTATTTGCTGTATAATTCTGCCATTTTCTAGCCCGGGGATTATTACTTCTTGTGCTTGCGAGAGATTAATGTTGTGTCCTAGACCCAGTTGGCCATAATTATTAGCCCCATAAGCATAGACTTGCTGAACTTTACCGTTAGGAGCAGAAGTTACTATTATGGTGTTTGCATCGGTGCTAATTATTTGTTGGATTATTCTTTTTTCTGTCAGTCCTGGTATGTTTAGATCTTGTAACACAGTCAAGCTATCGCCACAAGAATAAAGTTTATGATTATCATTACTAAGGCTTGAAGTCAGCACTAAAGTTTTTTTACTAGTAACGCATATTTTTTGAATTATTCGGTTTGAATCTAGTTCAGAAAATCTTAGTTCTTGCAAAGTATTTTGATTTTCATTATGGCCTAATCCTAATTGCCCTTGGCTATTATTACCACAGGCATAAAGCTTATGCTCACCCCCATGAATATCCGCTGTAAATACCACAAGGTGTGCGACACTAGCAGCTATCGCGCAAATAATGCGATTGGGAGTAGCATAAGGTAGGATGATTTCTTGTAGTTGCTTTGAGTAGTTTATAGCTCCAAGGCCAAGTTGCCCTAGTCTATTATCACCATAGGCGTATAGCCTGGTTTGATTTTTTTTATTATACAGTAAGACATAGCAGGACTCTCCTATAATATTTAAGTTTTTTATTTTCCACTTTGAGGCTTGCAAGGCTAATTCTTTTAACACTATTGCTAGTAAATGACTGGAAGTGATAGCAAGCTTATACAATTCTTTTACCGTTAAAAAGCTTAAGATTTGACGATCACCGGCGTTTCCTAAAGCGGAATAAAGCGTTTGAGAAGCAGAATATGTATCCATTCCCTTATTGTAGTGTATTTTGAATTCTATATAATCGATTAAAAATGAAGGGAGTAAGCAGTTTGTAGTGCAATAGGTTGCATTGTACGATATTATTTCGATTTTAAGCAGCCATAATATAAATTTGGTATGTTTGTTAACATACTTAGAGAGGATCATGAAAACCGCCGAGATTCGTAAAAAATTTCTAGAATATTTTAAAAACTTACAGCATGAAGTGGTGCCAAGTAGTAGTTTAGTCTTGGCGGATGATCCTACTATTTTATTTACTAATGCCGGGATGGTGCAATTTAAAGAAGTATTTTTAGGGTTAGAAAAACGCGCTATTTCTCAAGCTACTAGTATTCAACGTTGTTTACGAGCAGGTGGTAAACATAATGATTTAGAAAATGTAGGTTATACCGCCCGACATCACACCTTTTTTGAAATGTTAGGAAACTTTAGTTTTGGGGCTTACTTTAAGCGAGAAGCGATACAATATGCCTGGAAATTTCTAACAGAAGTTTTAGCCTTGCCCAAGGAGCGCTTATGGATAACGGTATTTGAAACAGATGACGAAGCGGCAACTATTTGGTTAGAAGAAATAAAAATTGAGCCTTCACGCTTAACCCGTTGTGGCGCCAAAGATAATTTTTGGTCCATGGGAGATACCGGCCCTTGTGGACCTTGTAGTGAAATTTTTTACGATCATGGTCCAGAAGTTCCAGGTGGACCTCCGGGGACTCGTGATGCCGACGGCGATAGATTTGTAGAAATTTGGAATTTAGTATTTATGCAATATAATCGGGCGCTAGATGGCACTCTCACGCCTTTACCTAAGCCTTCAGTGGATACAGGCATGGGCTTAGAGCGATTAGCCGCGGTGATGCAAGGGGTAACTAGTAATTATGATACAGATGATTTTAAACGCTTAATTAATATTATTGCCGAATATAGTCATACCACAGACATAACCCATCATTCTTTAAAAGTTATCGCCGATCATATCCGAGCTACGGTTTTCCTAATTAGCGATGGGGTGCTGCCTCTGAATGAAGGCAGAGGTTATGTATTGCGCCGTATTATGCGTCGTGCCATACGTCATAGCTATTTGTTAGGGCAGCAGACTAGTTTTTTTTATAAATTAGTGCCCACGGTTATTGATATTATGGGCGAAGCATATCCAATGTTGCGGGCAGCACAAGACCATATTCAAAAAGTGATTTTACAAGAAGAGAATCAATTTGCACGTACTATAGAACAAGGTTTAAAAATTTTAGAACATACTATTCCCCTGTTAACCTCTAAAATAATTCCGGGAGATATAGTATTTAAATTATATGACACTTATGGTTTTCCAGTGGATTTAACGGCGGATATTGCAAGAGAACATAATCTTGAACTGGATGTCACAGGGTTTGAACAGGCAATGCAGGAACAAAAAGAGCGCGCGCGTGCTTCTAATCAATTTTCTGTAAATAGTGAGCATGTAGAAAATGCTCATTCGCATGCCCCTACGGTATTTACAGGCTATGAACAATTGCATTTTGAAACACAGATAACAGATTTACTGCAAGATACTGCTATTATTGCTAATTTACAAGCAGGTGAAGCAGGTATAATAATTTTAGAAAGTACGCCTTTTTATGCGGAAAGTGGTGGGCAAGTGGGGGATGCTGGATTTATAAAAAATGGCCAAAATATATTTCAAGTAATAGATACGCGCAAAGTTAATAATAGATTTTTTCATGTAGGGCAGGTATTAAGGGGCAGTTTTTCACAACATGATAGGGTAGTAGCTGAAGTAGATGGGGATAAACGTCGCGCCACGGCCCTCAATCATTCTGCTACCCATCTGTTGCATGCAGCATTGCGTAAGCTCTTTGGCGATACTTTGCAACAAAAAGGCTCGCTTGTTGATAGTACCCGTTTACGTTTTGATTTTACCTATCCTGAAGCGTTGACGCGCGAGCAAATACAACAAGTTGAAAATTTAGTAAATGAACAAATTCGATTGAATACCGTAATTCATACCGAAGTCATGGATATAAAAGCTGCCTTAGAGTCAGGTGCTATGGCATTGTTTGGAGAAAAATACAGCGAAGCCGTGAGGGTTTTAAAAATGGGCCAAGGCTTTTCCGTAGAGCTTTGTGGGGGTACCCATGCGACCCGAACCGGAGACTTAAATTTTTTTAGTATCCAAAGCGAAAGTGGTATTGCCGGAGGAGTGCGTCGCATTGAAGCCATTACTGGGGTAGCAGCTATTCAACAAGCCCAATCCAATGCAGCTTTATTAAATCGCTTGGAAAATTTATTAAAATGCAAAGCCTCACGTCTCGAAGAAAAAATACAGCAAGGTCTACAGCACCAGAAAACCTTAGAAAAAGAAATCCAACAATTACAACAAGAAGCTATGCGCAATATAAATTGGCAAGACAAGATAGTGAAAATTCACGATATACAAGTGGTGGCTGAAGTATTGCCTGGGGTAGAGGTTAAGCAACTGAAAGAAATAATTGATATGTTAAAAAATAAATTGCAAAAAGCAGTCATTGTTTTGGCAAGCATAGACAATGCAACGGTTACCGTAGTAGCGGGTACGACGGCAAGTGAAAGTACTATATTACCGGCCAATACATTAATAAAAATAATAGCGGATATGATAGGAGGAAAAGGGGGAGGACGTATGGATTTAGCACAAGCAGGTGGTACCAATGTAGCAGGCCTTAAAAAAGCCTTAGATTTTGTGCCAATATGGGTTGCAGAAAACTGGAAAATATGAGAATATGAGGCCCGCTTAGGGAAGTAAAAATTTATGGCTTTAATAGTGCAAAAATATGGCGGCACTTCTCTTGGAAGTTTAGAGCGTATTAACTTAGTTGCCGAAAAAATAGTGCAGGCACGCCAAAAAGGGTTACAGATTGTGGTTGTAGCTTCAGCGATGAATGGAGAAACTAATCGCTTAGAAGCACTAGCTCATGAGCTACACGATATGCCATCTAGGCGTGAGTTAGATGTATTATTGGCGACCGGTGAACAGGTGAGTACCGCTTTATTAAGTATCGCCTTGGCAAAGCGTGGTTATAATAGTATATCTTACATGGCTTGGCAGTTACCTATAATAAGTGACGGTGCACATAATAAAGCAAGAATTCTAGAGATTAATACTAGTAAAATTGAGGCTGGATTAAAAAAAGGTTCAGTTATTGTGATTGCAGGCTTTCAAGGCGTAGATAAAAATGGTAATTTAACTACTTTGGGTCGTGGTGGTTCAGATACGACGGCAGTAGCTTTGGCTGCAGCTTTAAAAGCAGATGAATGCCAAATTTATACGGATGTGGCAGGGGTATATACAGCTGATCCCCGTATTGTATCTGATGCACGCTTAATGGCTCAGGTAACTTTTGAAGAAATGCTGGAATTGGCAAGTTTAGGAGCAAAAGTTTTACAAATACGCTCGGTAGAATTTGCTGGCCGTTATAGAGTTCCATTACGAGTATTGTCTACTTTTGAGGAAGGATTAGGGACCTTGATTACGTTTGAAGAAAATCAAAGTAGCGGACATAAAGTGTCTGGAATTGCTGTAAATCGGGATGAAGCGAAAGTAGTTATTTTAGGGATACCCGATATGCCAGGGGTTGCGGCACATATTTTGTTGCCGGTAAGTCAAGCCCATATCGAAGTAGATATGATTATTCAAAATATGGGTAAAGATGGGTTGACTGATTTTACTTTCACAGTGCACCGTAAAGATATAAAACAAGTGCAACACTTAATGCAAAAAGTGGTACAAGATTTACAAGCAGAAGCGGTTATTACGGATGAGCGCATTGCTAAATTATCTCTTGTTGGGGTTGGCATGCGCTCTCATGCGGGCATTGCCAGTAAAATGTTCGAGACTTTAGGTCAAGAAGGTATTAATATTCTATTAATTTCAACTTCTGAAATTAAAGTTTCGGTGGTTATAGACGAAAAGTATTTAGAGCTTGGGGTACGTGCCTTGCACGAGGCATTTAACTTAGAAAGAGACCTACAACCAGCCTAGGGTATGTTGTATGGAGTATGATAGTAGTAATTGAATTTTTAATGAAAAGGAGAGATTGATAATGCTTATTTTAACAAGGCGGGTTGGTGAGGCTGTTATGGTCGGTGACGAAATCAGTGTGACCGTATTAGGGGTTAAAGGAAACCAAGTGAGACTAGGCGTGAACGCTCCTAAAGAAGTCTCTGTGCATAGAGAAGAAATTTATCAAAGAATACAAAGAGAAAAGTTGCAAAAACTTGCCTTTTTAGAGGAAGCTTTAGAAAGCGGACAAATTATAGCCGCCGAAGGCGAATATCCCTTAGAAGACGAATAATTTTGGCTATTTGTTTATTATGATAAAAATAGTTTAATACTTAAGGAAAGCTGTGTTAAACTAGCGGCCATTGTACGCGGAGAGATGGCCGAGCGGCTGAAGGCGCTCCCCTGCTAAGGGAGTATGGGGTTCATAGCTCCATCGAGGGTTCGAATCCCTCTCTCTCCGCCAAGTTAATACACTAAATTAAATAAGTCCATATATTTATTATATTGTGTGAGCATATAAAAGCTTAGTTTTACTGAGCTAGCTTTAAAAAACATATTTACTTGACATAGCTGCTAGATTCTTTGATAATCATTCATCATTTTGCGCCCGTAGCTCAGCTGGATAGAGTACCTGGCTACGAACCAGGCGGTCGGGAGTTCGACTCTCTCCGGGCGCACCATCTTCCTCATGTAATCTTCTTTTTTTCTAAATTGGCATGGTTTTAAAGAACTTGATATTTTGTTCATCATCATTGTATTTATATTTTTTTCTTAATATTAACTTGATAAATTAGGGCTTTTTTATTATTTCTTGACTATCCTTATAAATAGATTATAACCCTCAGCAGTTCTATTAAAAAAGGAGTCGCATGGTATGTCGTTAGAGCTTGCCATAGATGATAAAGCCCCTATAAATATCGTTGATTCACTTATTGCTTATCTTAAAGAGCAAAACATTAGTTTCGAAGTGATTAAACACCCTTTTTGTGCAAGCTTTACCCATAAAGCGCATTTATGCAATATTCCTTTAAGTGCTTTAGTAAGAGTTTTATTATTACAAGATAAACAAGGTATGGTAATGCTTAGTTTACCTGCCCCCAATTTTTTAGAGTTAGATACTTTACAGCAAAAGCTGGGCAGAGAGTTAAATATCCTGCCCGAGAAGGCAGCCCAAGAGATATTCTCAGGTTGTATGCTAAACGCCTATCCTCCTTTACCGGAGTTCTATAAATTACAAGCAATAGTTGAAGAAGAATTAAGTACCTTAGAGGCTTTATATATCATGGTAGGAACGCATGATACTTTATTAAAAATTACCCCCGATGCTTTTAAAAAAATACAGAAAAATGCTTGGCAATTCCATTTTTCTGAACCACTCAATATACAAGAAAGCACAGAAACATATCCACGCGATAGTAAAGCGCCTCCTTTAAGCTTCACTGAAATGAAAAGTTTTTTAAGTCGCCGCTTTAAAATTAGAATAGAAGATACCGCCATCTTACCAGCTATGCCAGCTATGATCGAAGGATTACTCAAAATAAGAGTAAATCCCAATGCAGATGCTTTTATGTTGGCAAGCCTGCTAGAGCAAGATCCAAGCTTATCTGCGCAAGTAATAGCCTGGGCGTCTGCCCCTTATTATGGATTTAGGGGGAATTTAACCAGTGTCGCAGAGGCTATTATAAAAGTATTAGGTTTTGATTTAGTCATGAATTTAGTCTTAGGGCTTGCGTTAACACATACTAAACCAACACCCAAAGAAGGACCCTTAGGGCTGCTGCGGCATTGGGAAGAGGCTTTATATACGGCAAGTTTAATTGAATGCTTAATACGAGAAATGCCTTTATCAAAAAGACCTGCAAGAGGGCTTGCCTATTTATGTGGGCTATTACATAATTTTGGATATCTGTTACTAGGATGGTTATTTCCCCCTCAATATGAACTATTATCTAAATCAATAAGTGCTAATCCTGAATTGCCACGTATGCTTATTGAGCATTCTATTTTAGGGGTAGGCCATGAAGAATTAGGCGCGTGGTTAATGCATGCGTGGAATATGCCGAGTGCAATTTGCGCCAGTGTAAGATGGCATCATAATCTCCATTATCAAGGAGAGGATGCGGTGTATGTTCATTTGGTGCTACTAGCCAAAGAGCTGTTAAGGCAGCAAGGCGTAGGGGAAGCATTTGAAATACAGTTGACCGATGAATGGTTAAGTGGGCTACATTTAACTCAGCAAGCAGCTAACAAAGCGTTTAACCATTTTTGGGCCGGGCATGACACCTTAAATGACTTAATGCAAACTTTAGCACGTTAGGAAAAAGCAAATAAATGAGCAAGCTATATAAAGTATTAATTATCGATGATGAAGAAATGATCCGCATTAATTTACAAGCTTTTTTAGAAGACGAAGGCCACACCATTTTTACGGCCGACAGTGGTGAAGACGCTATTCAATTTTTAGAAAAAAATACAGTTGATTTAGCTATAGTAGATATGCGTTTGCCAAATATGGATGGTAACGCGGTGATACTAGAAGCCATGAAATTAAATCCAGAGCTTAAATATATAATCCATACCGGTTCTTCAGAATATACTTTACCAGAAGAATTAATAGCTAAAGGTTTGCATGCGAATCAAGTATTATTAAAGCCCCTACCCGATATGAAAGTATTATTAGATGCCATGTATAAAATTATGGAAGCAAAAACTCCCACGTAATATTATTCGTACTCTTTCTCTTTTTGAAATTTCTACCTTTCGATCGCAGTATATGCACCAATTGCGTAAAAAAATAAGTGCACATGCACAATATATAGGATAAACCTGTAAATTTAATAATGAGACTATACAAATAAAAATAATTTGTGTATTATCGGCAAGTTCAATAAAGTCTTGGATGTTAACAATAAAAAAAATGCATAATGGAGTGAATTGACATTACAGTTGGTTCAGTTACAGTGTTAAGGATTGAAAATGAAGAATAAAATACGGCTTAGTATACTATGTGGGCTATTTTTCTTGCTAATGAGCTGTCAAGCAGTGCGAAAAATAAAGTGCAAAATACATTCTGAAGATATATTGAATGTTAGTGAATCCAAAGAATCTCTCCCGGTATTAATTAAAATATATCAATTACATGACAAACAAGCTTTTATCAAAGCAAGTTTTAATGAATTATGGAAGCAAGATAAAACTATACTAGGTAATAGTTTATTGCAAAGCAAAGAATGTATAATAGGGCCTGGCACTCATACTACTGTAACCATTCCACTTGAAGAAAAAGCTAATTACCTAGGGTTTTTTGCAGCGTACAGAGCTCCGCAAGAACAAAAATGGCAAGCTATATACCGTGTGCCAAAAGGGTTTTTCGCCTCTAATACGATAGAGGTTTTACTCACAGAAAGCGCCATCAAAGTAAAATAATTATTTTTTATCAAGGGATGTCATGCAAGAAATAGCATATAAAAAAATATTATGGTCTGAAGGTACTTATCTTGGGCAACAGCATTTTCAACAATGGGAACAATATTTAGAAAATATTAATGCCTTTAAAAGTAATATTAATTTTCCATATAGATGGGGCTTTACTCATCTAGAATGGGATAAAATAGCTATAAAGCAGGGTGAACTTATAGTACGTGCTCAGGGAGTATTTAAAAGTGGCGAACCATTTGGTTTTTGCAGCAAAAATGATAACTTAAAGTTAACCCTGCCTCCACAAAGTAATGCTTTGTTAAAGATTTATTTATGTGTGGCAAAAGAAAAACAAGCAGTAGGGGTGCCCGGTTACCCTGATATAGTATCCCGTGCTAATGCTCGATGGCAAGCCAAAGCAGACATGGTACCAGATAATTATGATAATCACCGCAGACGAGAAGTAATGTGTTTGCAGTTAAACGAATACTTAGCATGTGAACCGCTAGAAAATAAAGAACAAATAGAATATTTACCCTTAATGGTAGTTAGTCCAATTGCACACAATCAATTCGAAGTAGTCGAAAATTTTATCCCTCCGCTACTTTGTTTGCAAGCTCATAAGGGTTTGTTATCTATGGCGTCAGAATTAGTACATATCGTAAAAATCAAAATCCAAAGCTTACAGCGTCGTAAATTAGAAAATACTCATAACGGGCAAGCTAATAGTGAAGAGTCTATTACTATAAACTTTTTATTGCTAACACTGTATCAATATGTAAGTACTATAGAAGTTGAATTGGAATTTAAAACAGCACATCCAGTAACTTTATACAAAATATATAATAATTTTTATAATGCATTACAAGGCATAATGCCCATGAATGAAGTGTCTCTGCCGCTTTATGAGCATGCAGAAATTTATTCAGTATTTACTCAATATCAAAATAAAATTGTTGCCATTATAGAGCAAATAATACCAATAAAAGAAAATCACATTAGCTTGGAAAAAATTTCAGCCAATTTATTTCACAGTAGTAAAATTGAATATAAAATTTTCAAAGAAGCAAAATTTTTCATCAGAGTAAGCTATGAGACTTCTGATTTGTTATGGAGTACCAGGTTTGTTAAAGAAACCAAATTAGCTGCTATTGAAGATATTAGCACAGTAATTGGCTCGGCTTTAACGGGTGTTAAAATAGGCATAGCCAAAAAATTGCCCAATACATTACCCCTGAAAGCAGGAAATGAATATTTTTACATAGAGCAACAGGGTGAGTTTTGGAAAAATGTAATAGATTCGCAAAATATAGCAATCTATATCTCCAATGCTTTTGTAACAGCTGACATTGCTGTAGTCACGCTATTTGATTAAATGAGAGTACTATGTTTACAGACACCGTGTTGATAGAGCTTGCAACTCCTTTATTATTAAAACTAAATATAAATAAAGAGTTGCCACAGGGCATAGTTTCCCATAGCTATCATAATGAAATTAGTGATTTGTATAGCAAGTTTATTGATGCCGCATTGTACACTAGGCTACCCACAAGTTGGTTAGAAGAGGCAAAATTTGCTTTGGCATCTCTTGCTGATGAAATAATAATGCATCAAAGTATTGTCAAAGAAACTAATTGGGGGGGCAGTACTTTACAGTTAAAGTATTTTGGTGAACATATAGGGGGGGAAGAATTTTTTAAACGATTACATAGCATTCTTAAAGAAGGTATTGAAAAATTAGCCGTATTAAAATTATATTATGTATGTTTATTATTAGGGTTTAAAGGCCAATATCATGGCAAACATAATTTACAATTACAAAATACTATTTTTAATATAAAGCAACAGATAGATAATTTATGTACATTTGAAGAAAAGCAATTAACTCCCGATGCCCTCCCGTTATTATTGCAAAATAAAAGCAATAAACCGATGTCGATAAATTTTATTGTGTTGGGTGTGAGTATGTTTATGATTTTACTATATTTTACAATGCTTTATGCCTTACATAAAAAAACAGTGCCATGGAATTATTTTGGTTAACGAGCGAGTTTAATGAATACTATATCAGGACTTAACATCAATATAAAAAAATACTTTGCAGTAATGGCAAGTATAGCAAGTTTTATAGCTTTATTTTTCATTTATTGTGGTGCAGGGGATGCTCCGGCTCATAAAATGCTATCTGAAAAAAAATATATTGCTATAGGGGTAGCTATTATTGTACTTGTAATAATGTTTGTAATGTATGTATATAAAAAATTTACCTTGAAAAAAAATACCGTAATGAAAGAAAAGATAGTACAAGCATATATGGATGAACCTTATATAACACCAAGTAAACAGGCTGCACAACAAGCTATAAAAAATACCATAATAGATGCTTTAATGAGTATGCAAACTAAAAAATGGCTGATTTACTTGCGCTTAAGTAAGAATATATATAAACTGCCTTGGATTTTGATAATGGGTAAAGAAAATTCAGGTAAAATGCAATTACTCAGTCAAGCAGGGGTGGATTTTCCTACCTTAAGTCAAGAATCCATAATAGAGCGTGCAAAAAATTCTATTCAAGCGTTAGAGCCATGGTTTAGCGATAAAGGAATATTTGTAAATATCCCGCAAAATTATTTAGAAGAAGAAATTGCAACGGCTTGGTTTTCGACTCTACAATGCTTGAAATGGTTTCGCACCCGTAGACCTATTAACAGTTTGATATATGTGTTTTCATTAAAAGATATTTTGTATAATCCCAAAATAGTAGCGCAAGAAATGTTAACTATGCGACAAAAAATGCATGAATTATCTAAAAAAATTAATAAATATATCCCCTTGTATGTAATATGTAATCATATGGAAATACTGCCAGGTTTTGAAGCATTATTCAAAAATGCACAACCAAACGAAATGAATCAAGCATTTGGAATAAATTTATCCTCCTTGCATCCTAAAAATTATTTGCAAACTTGTGAGCAAGAATTAAATAATATGGCCATAAAACTTAATAACGTGCTTATCAAAAGTTTGGAGCTTGAATCCGGCAATAATAATAAATTTAATATGTTAAGTTTTATTGAGGCTTTTAAACAACATAAAACTGCCATGCAAGATTTCTTGAAGTTATTACTTAAAGATCATCCCTTTCATAATTTGCCTAATTATCAAGGTATATATTTCACAGGCTTGTTGAATAATAAGCAATATTTTGCTAAAAATGTTGTAGAGTATATTTCAAAGCATGCGGTAATGGCAACCATAAGTAGTAAGCCATATAGTATAAAAAGTTTAAGTATGATTGCCGTAATAACTGTAGGTCTCATGCTATGGTTGGGGGTTGCGTGTAAACAAAATTTGCAAATATTACATCAAGGATGGCAACTGTTAGAAACTGTAAAAAAAGAGCCTAACAATAGACAAGCCATTCTAGAGTTATATGATTATTATCTGCTTACTAAAAAGTATACTGCCAATACGCCTTTACGTTATGGCTTAAGTTTATATCAGGGGAAAAAAGTGCTTCCCCTTATTAAAAATTACCTCTTATCCCAAACGCAAGCTACTTATATAATGCCATTCATTAAAGCACATGAGGGCTTATTAAAAAATTATAGTGAACAATGGCATGCAGGTAATGAAGGTAGTAGACAAAATATAAGGGAAAAATATTATAAAACATTGAAATATTATTTAAGTTTTTTTTATAATAAAGAACTTAGTATCAATGAATTGAAAGATGATATATTTATAGATGATTCCCATTTGTCTCGACGAGAAATCCAATTATTAAGTTTCTACTTTTCAAATTCTGACGCTACTCAGGATCTATGTAAAAAATTTACAATTAACGCTGAGCTAATTAATAAATCCAGAGAGCAATTAATGCTATTGCCCCTAGATGTTCAAGGTTATTTTACCTTACTTAAAGCTAAATTCATGCAAATACAACATGCAGAAAGTGGGGGGGGAGAATATAAATATATCCCGCTTGAATTGAGCAAATTAATTCAAGTAACTAATAAAGTTGCAAGTTTTTATTGTTATGCTAATTGGAAAAACACTATTCAAGTTCTTATAAAAAAAATAAGTGCTCAAAATCCATATGATGATTGGGTGTTTACTGCTTCTTTTGGAGATAAAAAATTAGCACAGGCTTTGAAGAACACAATATCTGCACAAAAATTCTCTATGGATATTGAAAAGACACTTACTCTATTATACTGGCAAAATTATGGTAAACATTGGCTTGATTTTATTAAAGGGCTTAACCTACGCCCCTTTACCAGTGTAGAGGATTGTGCCTTTAAGCTGGCACATTTTGTCGAATCTACTAGTGAAGTGACGCAACTTATAAATTTTATTAAAGAAAATTGTACTCATCTACCGCTTGATATCAATAATCCTGATATAAAAGCGCTGATAACTTTTTTTAGTGAAAAAGCAAATAAAATAGAGCCTACCATGGTGCAACAGTATTATGGGATAATAAACAAAGTGCAAGTAGTCGTAGCAAATTTATTGGCACAGGCAGATCCCGGTGAAGCGGCTATGCAATTACTAAAAAATATGCTTACCGGTCAACATCAAAATGAACTAACTAATGCCATAATTGAGCTGCAAGTGCTGAGCAAAAATACTCAAGGGACAGTCGCTAGTAAAATTATTCATGAATGGTTAAAAAAACCTATAATTGAGACTATGGAAATTATACAAGCAAGTAGCTTGCAGTGTTTGCAAAAAAAATGGGATACTCAAGTAGTAAGCTTTTTTGACCAGCATCTTAAGAATGCTTTTCCTTTTGCTGATACAGAAAAAGAAGTGGCACTTTCTTCCTTTGAAGAATTTCTAAAGCCAGAAACTGGCATCGTAGAAAGTTTCTTTAAGCACTATGTAGAACCATTTGTAATAAACAACAGAAATGGGTTGCACGCAAAAGCTATTGCAGGGGTAACACTAAAATATAAACCTGATTTTTTAAAACATATCCATACTATAAAAACTTTAAGTAAAATGTTTTTTAATAATAATCAAACTTTACATTTTACAATGCAACTATATCCTGAGCCGAATCCTGCTATTAGTTCAATGATCATTAAGAATAATGATGTTAGCTATCAATATCGCAATGAGCCCGAGGAGTGGATTAATTTTGAATGGCCTGGCACTGCTATACTGCAAGGAGCCAGTTTAGTTACCAAATTTCATCCTTCGAACGCAGAAGCTAAAATACAATATCAGGGCGTATGGGGTCTTTTTAGATTGTTAAAGCAAGCTAATTTAAGTCCTTATGCGAATTACCAAAATTATAAAGGACAGTGGGAGGTGGTGGCTTCTACGACAGAAAGTACCAGGGTAAATTTTATTTTAAAAACTAATACTTCTTTAATAGATTTGCAACAATTGCTGCGCGAAGGATATGATTTGCCTCGTTATGTTACAGAGGTACCCTACTAAAGTGTCATATAATTGGAATATTGTATTAGAAGATATTGACGGCCTAGAAGTCGGTATTGATATGATTGACAGTAATGAATTTAGAGATCTTAAAATAGAAGTAGAAAAACTATCCAATACTAATTTTGAAAAAATTAAAACTCTAGCAATGCATATTCTTATGCATCACTCAAAAGATATTAGAGTATTTAATTTTTTGTTGATGGCGATAAGTTACTTATCCCCCTTGTCAGAAATAAATAATATTATTGATACTTACAGTGCCTTTTTAAAAAAGTTTGCAATAAAATTATATCCTCAAAAAGAAAAGGCTAGAATGTCGGCAATGGAGTGGATTAACAATAAGCGAATAGTGCATTTTATTAATGAAAAAATAAAATCTAGTACTACGCAAGAATATAATGACTATAAACTAGCCTTGCAACAGTTAAGTGCTACTATTGTTGCAGTATTTAAAATATCTTTAGTGGTAGATAATCTAGCAAGTGAACTGCCTCAAGCTCAAGACCCTGTACCTGTGGCAAGAACCATTGCTCCAAAGATTACCCCTACAGCAGATATTGCTAAGCGTATGATTACTTCAAGAGATGAGGTAGATGCCCTAGTAAATCGCATTATTCAGTATTTTCAAAATAATCAACAAAAACTATATGTTGCAGCTTTTTCAAGAGCCTTAAAGTGGTCTGCATTAAACCCTGCGGTAGATCAAAACAATATTACTCATTTAGCAGCTCCTTCTTTAACTGATAAAAAAGAATTGCAAAATGCATTATTAACACAAGATGCATTAACTATATATGCCACGTGTGAAATGCAATTTTTACGTCTGGGAGGGCATGTAAATTTTGATTTGCAATATCATGCGGTGCAAGCAGCTAAAACCCTTAATGAATTGAAATTAGTGCATTATTTAGAAAATGCGTTTGTCGAAATATTGTTGCGTTTACCGAATATATTATGCGTTTATTACAGTAATAATACTCCATTAGCATCTTCTTATACAAAATCATGGGCAAATGAATTATTACTGACCCGTTCTCCCGCTGCAGCTCATCTCCCAGTGAACCCAAATTCTGCCTATCAGACATTTGATACCTTTATGAATCAAGCGCTACAGTCTGCTAGAGAAAATAATGTAACCGCATTGTTAGCATTTATGAAAAATTTACCTGTTGCAAGTGAGCGAGAAGCTTTTTTAAAAGAATGTGCCATAGCTAGTATTTGTGTAGATTATAAACAATTCTATACGGGTTTTTTGTTAATGAATCATCTATTTAAAAAACTTGAAAAAAATAATCTACTGTTTTGGGAGCCCCAGTTAACAAGCTTGTTGTTGACTAAATTTCAAAAATTATTAAAAGAAAAACAATTAATTGCTAATAATGCGATTTGCCCTATACAAATAAAAAAAATGTTAGAAAAAGTAAATGCCATAATGTGTCAGCTGGATTTGCCGCTGGCAATGTCAGTTTTTTAATTGTAAAAGATAGAAGGAGGTATAAAAATGGTGAATAGTTTTCAAAAAGAAATTCCAAAAGCCCGTATTAATATTACTTTGGATATTGAAAAAGGGGATGCTAAAAAAAATGTAGAATTACCTTTTACTATGTTAGTGCTGGGTGAGTTTACACAAGGAGCTTCCACGCAAACCTTGCACGAAAGAGAAAAAATTAATATAAACACCAATAATTTTAATCAAGTGCTTAATGAGCTTTCTCCTAGGGTAAACTTCACAGTTCCCAATTGCATTAAAAATGACAATACCGACATTGGAATAGATTTACAATTTGATTCTATGAAGTCATTTCATCCTGAACATATTGCTCAACAAATCCCTGAACTAAAACGGCTCATTGCTATGCGTAACTTATTAAAAGACTTGCGCTCCAACATAACGGATAATGTGTCATTTAGAAAAGAAATGGAAAAAATAATAAAAGAAGAAAAGCAATTAACCCTGCTGCAATCAACCTTGAATGGGGTTGTTCAAGAAGAAAATATGATTTAAATTTGCAAGCTACAAGCCGTAAGGAATTTATTATGCATAAACAAACTACTCAAATACCAGGACCATCAACTCATTATGAAGCTTTATGTCGTCTAATGGATATACAGCCGGTGATAGAGCAAGTACCATTAACACCGTTTAGCGAATTACAAGTGTTGGCAGAAACTGCAAAAAACAAACGCTTAACCGCTGCCATGCAAGTATTTATTAATATGGTTGCGGGCTCAGAAAGTGAAGTAAAACAAGTAGATAAGGTATTAATAGATAATTATATCGCCCTCATTGATGAAACTATTAGCGCTCAAATGGATTGTATTCTACACAATAAACAGTTCCAAAAACTTGAATCAACCTGGAGGGGATTACATTATTTAGTGCAACGTACTGATTGTCGCGCTAATATTAAAATACATTTGCTGGATATTGACAAGACAAGTTTAAAAGAAGATTTTGATGATGCCTCAGATATTATGCAATCCGGTTTATATCGACAAGTGTATGAAAAAGAATATGATACTCCAGGTGGTAAGCCTATCTCCGTTATGGTTTCAGATTATGAATTTAGCCATCAAGCGAGAGATATTAATTTATTAAATGATATTGCTAAAGTGGCTGCTGCAGCGCATTGTCCTTTTTTAGGTACGGTAGGACCTAGCTTTTTTGGAAAAACTACTATGGAAGAAGTAGCGAACATCAATGATATAAAAGATTATATGAGTAGGGCTGAATATATACGTTGGAATGGTTTTAGAGACAATGAAGATTCTCGTTATATAGGCTTAATGATGCCACGATTTTTATTAAGATTACCTTATGGGGAAGCGCATGCTGTAAAATCTTTTTCTTATCATGAGAGTGTAAAAGATATCAATCATGAAAAATTTTTGTGGGGAGCCGCAACTTTTGCATTTGCCGCTAATTTAGCTAGAAGTTTTAAAGATCATGGTTGGACGGTAGGCATTCGAGGGCCAGAGTCTGGAGGAAAAGTAGAAAATTTAACTATCCATCATTATGATGCTGGAAGAGGGATAGAAGCGAAAATTCCCACCGAAATTATCATCCCAGAAACCAGGGAATTGGACTTTTCAGAATTGGGCTTTATACCTTTAAGCTATTATAAAAATAGCGATTATGCGTGTTTTTTCTCAGCTAATTCAGTTCATAAACCAAAAATTTATTCAAATCTGGAGGCAACTGCTAATAGCCGTATAAACTCACGTATGCCTTACGTATTTCTTGCCGCGCGTTTAGGGCATTACCTTAAAGTACTTCAAAGAGAAAATATTGGTGGAAGTATTGACAGATTAGGTTTGGAACATGGATTAAATGAATGGCTTAATAGTTTAGTTACTAAAATGCCTAATCCAGGAGCTGAATTGATTGCAAGACGTCCTTTACGAGAAGGAAAAGTGGAAGTAAACGCTATTGCTGAAAATCCTGGATTTTATAAAATAGATCTTTTTGCAACACCGCATTTTCAGGTAGAGGGGATAGATGTTAAATTATCATTAGTATCTCAATTACCTGTAAATAAGAATTAACCAGTAAACATTTTGCTGCCTAGGGAATAGCAGCACTATATTAATGATATAAATAACAGGTAAGTTTTTTTATATCATGTACCGTGGAGAAAAAAATGGCGAATCGCTTTGATTTTAAATTACTTGATGAAACAGGCACCCCCATTGAAATGGAGCAAGCTATTATTGGACGCAATGCCGAATTTTATCAATTTGATTTTGGTGTAGAAGTAAAAGTAGATCATGCAACTGGTAAAATAACTGGTGTGCGTGAATTTAAACCGCTAAAAGTTATAAAGCCCGTATGTAAAGGTAGCCCAATCATTTTTCAAAAATTGTGTCAAGGTAAAAAACTCAAAGAAGCAATTTTGAGCTTTTATAGACATGATCCTGATAAGGGTGATGAGCAATTATATCATACCATAACTCTGCAGGATGTATCTTTAATTTCAAAACGTATTTTTGCGCATGATACTTTAGATGAAAATCTGCGTAAATATCCGGTGCTAGAAGAAATTCATATGATAGCAGAGCGCTTTATCGAAAAAAATGAAAATGGTAATATTGAACATACCGAAGATTATCGTCATAAGGCCACAGCCGCGTAAAGCATAATAATAACCAGTGAGGATGTAAAATCCTCACTGGTTCAGGAATTATCGTAATGAGTTTATTTGATGCTTTTTTAGACGAAAGATACTATTGTCAATTTTCGAGTATACAACATCATTTATCTTATTTATTAAATACTAAACAAGGTTCCATACAGCATCTGCCTGATTATGGCGTGCCCGATTTAAGTGCTATTTATCAAAATTTACCAGAATCAATTTATGGGCTAACCCAATGCATTGAAAAAGCAATAATAAAATTTGAACCAAGAATAAGGCAAGTAACTGTAAATGGTTTTCAAGTTAAACATTCAAGCTATATAATAAAATTGACAATTGCAGCCATGGTGCACAGTGGTGAGAAACTTAAAGTTAATAGCTATTGCGAAAGTGGTGGCCGTGTGGTTTTAAAAAAAGAGCAGTTTACGTAAATGAATAAACTTAATTTTACAGATGAGTTTAAAAAATTATTAGAAGAAGCTAATGAATTTGCAATCTTGTATCCAGATGAAGCAAGCCAATTACAAATTAATTCTCTTAATAATAAAGATCCTTATTTAGAAAGATTGTTTGAAGGAGTAGCCTATCTGCATGCCAAAGTAAGTAATAAAATTCAGGAGAGTGTGTCAGACATAAGTAAAAACTTTTTAAGACAAAATTGGCCATACAGTTTAAAACCTATGCCAAGTGCGGTGGTTCTAAAGATGCAATATGCGCCATTTAGTATGCATGTACCTCAGTTTATACCAATGAATACCGAAATTTTTCCTAACAGCGCTTTGAATGCGAAAAAGGCAATTTTTAGATTAAGTTATCATGAAACTTTATGGCCTTTGTCTATAGAGTGTCAAGGATTAACCCCCCTAGAGCCTGGTAAAATGTCTCTTACCCTTACCATAGCAGTCGATAAAAGTGCGCTTCTTACTCATAAAAAACTTTCAGATATAAAATTTTTTATAGCCCTTGAACCTCATAAAGCCTTGCATTTACTTTATCTTTTGCTGCAAAATATCCACAGCCTTGTTATTACAGTTAATAAAGAAAAATTGCATCCCTTAAATAAAATTATTAGTAATTGTCAATTATTTTCTCTTGCTCATGTGGGTAGTCAGGCGACTATGCTGGCCAATGAGAAACCTGACTGTCAAAATAATATGACATGGACAGAATATTTTTGGTTTTTAGAAAAACATTTTTTTTTACACTTATCTAAAAATATAGATTTTGATTGCACTGCAGATATGCATACGCTTGAATTGAAGTTTATCATTGAATGTGATAATCAAGAATTAATTAATTTACCAAAAAATTGTTTAGATATTAATTGTTTGCCGGCCATTAATATTTTTAACAGCAACGCAGAGCCTATATGCGTGGATTTCACAAATTGTGAATATGCCGTTAATCCAGATTTACAACCTGAAAATAAATTAATAATATATAATATTCATGCAGTAGTGGGTATAGATAACAAAGGACTCAGAACAGCCTATAAGCCTTCCTATGATTTTGAACATCATAGCGGTATGCAAGCTTATTTTAGTTTTCGGCAAGAAATATTTGATAATACCCCCCTAAAAACTTATATTGCTATCGGTGGAGTCAATAATTTTGAAGCTCAAACTATTAGTTGTGAGCTTGAAGTATCCAATTCAACACTGGCGCGGGAATTGTATCCTGAAGGTACTTTTTTAGGCTGTGGTAGCCAATTACCCCAATCGATACAATTTATCAATATTACTCGGCCCTCAGAATTTTTAATGCCAAAGGCCTATCAAAATGCTCAATGGGAACTAGTCGGTCATTTAAATCATAATATCCAGGGTTTAAGCAAGGTTGAAAATTTAAAATCTTTATTACATTTATTGAATTGGAGTAATATTAAAAAAAATAAAAGTAAAATTGATGCTATAACAGAAGTGTCTTTACAGTATGACTATATAATAGAAAGCGGAATTTTTAAACATAAAGTAATTTATACCCTCAGCCTCTTTGAGCATGCTTTCAGTAATCAAGGAGATATATATTTGTTTGGGTTAATATTGCATAATTTCTTAAGCAATAGTCTTGAAATAAATTACCTACTAGAAACCAATTTTCTTTGTTGTCCTTCTAATATTAAGTTGGCGTGGAAGGATGGGGTGGGCAGCGCATGTCCCATTTAATTCAATTAATAAAAAAAAAGCCCAATGCATTTTCTGTATTTCAATTAAAAAATATAGCCGATTTTTTAAACTATAAAATAATATTTAAGCCTAATGAAAGTTTAGGTTTCCCAGCTGCTGATATACATCAAATACAAGTTGATGAAAATAAAAAAACTTTTACGGTCATTGTGAATTTTATGGGCTTGTACGGTGTAGATAGCCCGTTGCCGACATTTATCTTGCAAAAAGCAGCCGAGCAATCTGAAAGAGGGAAAAAACTTCGAATATTTTTAGATATTTTTCATAAACGAATGTATAGCTTATTGCTGGAAAATTATAAAAATAAAAATATATTTCATATAAGTGCGGGTAAAAAAGATAAAGCCATGCTTTATCAGCAGTACATTGCAAAGTATCGCTTAGCAAATGTAAATGTAAATGCAAAAGCCAATGCTTATGCGAGTATCTTAGGGAAAAAAATCATAAGTGCATATACATTGAAAAATATTATTTTAAAAATATTGCCTATCTCTCAAGTAGTGATACATCAATTGATTCCAAGCTGGTTACCTATTGCTAGTCAAGGTTTTGTATTAGGAGTAGATACTATTGTGGGTGCAAGAGCGCTTTCAGCGACTAAAAAAATTATTATTGAATTGGGTAATATTACTTGGGATTTATTTTTAAGTTTACTGCCTGGAAGTGAAAAGGCAAATCAGTTGCAAAAATTACTAGCTGTGACTCTTAGTCAAGATATGAATTATGATTATCAATTTTCTATGCAGTCTAGACCGCAAGGCTTTATTTTAGGTAAAGAGCCAATCCTATTGGGTTGGGGGGCAGCGGTAGGTAAATTGCATAATAATACATATATAATTACTATTTCTAAAAATCATTATCTTAATTTTGCAAATAAATATAATTGACTTACTCACCATCCTAAATTGAATTATCCTGAAGAATAATTCAGATTTAAGGATAGAGATTCTGGCTTCAAACAACACTTGCCTAAAGAAATTCCAGGTCTTACTGTGTCTAGGCCAAGGGTTGAAGCCCCAACCCTTTCTATATTAATAGCCGCATTCTTGTCCCGGCATATTTGCATACTGCAGGATTCACACTCAAAAATCCTCGTTTCTAGACTCAACTGCTTTTTTTTATGACCACAATGGGAGCAGGTTTTTGAACTGGCATAAAATCTATC
>Ga0302309_10000540_pt1 | contig 42903 bp, 43 predicted proteins | sample III_Palsa_N1_1_FD_200453 | JGI IMG/M metagenome (GOLD analysis project Ga0302309, IMG submission 200453) | Peat permafrost microbial communities from Stordalen Mire near Abisko, Sweden - III_Palsa_N1_1 | ecosystem: Environmental > Terrestrial > Soil > Palsa > Peat permafrost | place: Sweden...
CGCAATTGGACGAGGCGCCCCTGGGACGGGAATTCGTGATCCAGGTGAACGGCGTCGTGATCGAACGCAGCAAAAAAAACCCGAACCTTCCTACAGGGGATATTGAAATCACCGTACAGACCTTCCGGATATTAAATAAATCAGCCGTTCCCCCCTTCACCATCCAGGATGATACTGACGGGGGGGATGACTTGCGCATGAAATACAGGTACCTGGATCTACGCAGGGGCCCGGTAAAGAAAAACCTCGAACTGCGGTACGCCGTGGGCAGGGCGACGAGGAACTATCTCCATGAGCAGGCGTTCATGGACCTGGAAACGCCCTTCCTGATCAAATCTACACCGGAAGGCGCCCGTGACTTTGTCGTGCCTTCCCGTATGAATCCCGGCCAGTTCTACGCCTTGCCACAGTCTCCCCAGACCTTCAAGCAACTCCTGATGGTGAGCGGGTACGACCGGTATTACCAGATCGTCAAATGCTTCCGGGACGAGGATCTTCGGGCAGACCGCCAGCCTGAATTCACCCAGATTGATTGTGAAATGAGCTTCGTGGAACAGGAAGACATTCTCCATATGTTTGAAGGCCTGATCCGGCATATCTTCCGGGAAGTAAAAGGCATTGAAATTACAGAAGCCATCCAGCGCATGACCTGGGAGCAGGCTATGTGGCATTACGGTAATGACAAACCGGATATCCGTTTCGGGATGCAGATCGCCAACCTCAAAACCCCGTCATCGGTTTATCAGGAGTTGCGCACGGCGTCACTGGCCGAAGCGATCGTATCCTCCTTCCAGGCGGGCACCGGCTTCCCGGTATTCGACAATGCAGAAACCGTGCTGGCCCTCGCCGTTCCGGGATGCGGAGAATACACACGCAAGCAGCTCGACGAACTGACGGAGTGGGTGAAGCGTCCCCAGATCGGGATGTTGGGACTGGCTCATATCAAATGCAATGCGGACGGAACTTATAAAAGCTCTTTTGATAAATTCTTCGACGCTGAGAAATTAAAAGCAGTGGCTGACATGGCCGGTGCTAAACCTGGAGACCTCGTGTTCGTGTTGGCAGGCCATGAAGAACGCACCCGCAAAGCCATGAGCGAACTCCGCCTGGAAATGGGCGGACGCCTGGGGATGCGGAAGAAAGACGAGTTCAAGTTATTGTGGGTATTGGATTTTCCGCTGTTTGAATACAGTGAAGATGACAACCGCTGGGTGGCTCGTCACCATCCTTTTACGTCGCCAAAGCCCGATCATATCCACGTCATGATCGACAACGATCCTGTCATTGCGGATCCTTCTGCCTACCTGCAGCATCCGTATGCCGGAGTGAAAGCCAATGCCTACGACATGGTATTGAACGGGAACGAGATCGGCGGAGGCTCTATCCGGATCTACCAAAGGGAATTACAGGAAAAGATGTTTGCCGCCCTGGGCATGAGCCCGGAGGAAGCTTTACATAAATTCGGTTTTTTGCTGGGCGCCTTTGAATACGGCGCGCCCCCTCACGGCGGCATCGCTTTCGGCTTCGACCGTCTGTGCGCCCTGCTGGGAGGCAGCGAAAGCATCCGGGACTTCATCGCCTTTCCGAAGAACAACAGCGGAAGGGATGTGATGCTGGATGCACCAAGCACGATCGATCAGCACCAGTTACATGAATTGCAGATCACTATTAAAGCCGCCCAATAATGAAAAAAGGATTATTCATCGCTTACAGATTAATCGGTACACTGATCAGTCTGATGGCCTATATGTTCTTATTTTTTGTGTTGGCGGCTATTTTTGAAAAAGGTCTACAGAATATTCTGATATTGTCTTTGTTCCTGGCCGCATGCCTTGTCATTTACTCGGCGTTGAACGGTATGTTTTCCAGAATGGTGCTTTTGTTGCAACAACCGATACGCCGTAGCCTGAAAGACTGGATCAAGGTCAATGCTTACGTGTGGGTGATTTATTCAGGGCTTAGTATTATTTGCTGCCTGGTGTTGGTGGCCAATCCGTCGATATTTAGAATGATTAGTCAACAACAACCGGGGATATTCGGGACAATAACGGAGCAGCAATTGAGATCGCTGATGATCGGGAATCTGATCTTAATGTCTATCGTCCTGACCCATTGTATCTGGACTTTACGTCTTGTCAAAAGATTCGGAGAATATTTTCAGGAATTGTGAAGAAGAGAGGGGCATTTTTTATCTTTTGCATAGCGGTCGTTGCATCCGCAAGGGCCCAGACGGAGGCTTCCCCGCCCATTAATTCCCCGATTCCGCCCGCAGTCATGCAACAAGGCGTTTATTCCAGCTTCGCCTCCCGCCAAAGGCGGGATGAATTCTATCAGAACCTCCTGAAAAATTACATCCGCAAAGAACTGGCCCTACCCCTGGCCGACTCCACCGAAGATGACTGGTCGGAGCCCTTCTGGGGCATGGAACTGATCCAGTTCAAAACCCCTTACACCCAGGACAGGATCACGCGGGTCTGGGATCATATCGGTGATCGTTCGCCTGATTTTCAACACGCCTTCCTGGAACTCATCTATACCAACTACCCCGGCATCTTCCGCTCCCAGGTAGTTCAACTCCTGCATTCAACCGCTGACGTACATCTTTTTGCCCTGTGTGCGGAATACCTGCTGAAGGACCCTGGGGACCAGGAAAGCCGGACCATGATCCGCCGGGAAATGGCCCTCCGCATGGACACGACCCGGGACGCCACCATTGACCTGCTGAGGCATAGGATGAATCACGAAGGGGTTCCTACCCTGACCCCTCCCATGGAAGACTTGTTCTCCCCTTCCTTCCTGCCCGGCCAGACGGTGGCATACAGCATACAGCGCAGTAACCGGGATTACCCCGGGCTGGTGATCATCCGTCAATCAGACGGGCATTTCCTGAAAAAGCCGGACAGTAGCTATTTTTCCGTGCCCCAGCTCGCCCGGTCTATTACCAACCTCCCTTATTACCTGCATGATGGTAATACCCCCCAGGGCATCTACCTGATGAATGGCATTGGGATCTCCGGGAGCCGCTTCCTGGGCCCTACCCCTAATATCCAATTATTGATGCCCTATGAGGCAACGCCGGCCAGATTCCTGAAGGATGATTCGATCACCGATACGGCCTGGACCACCGATCTGTACAAGCGCTTGTTGCCCCCTGACTGGGCGGCCGATTTTAATATATACGGAACCTTCTACGCAGGCCAGGTAGGCCGCCGGGAAGTCATCGCTCATGGCACTACGATCGACCCTGATTATTACAAGGGCAGTACCTGGTACCCCCAAACCCCCTCCCTGGGCTGCCTGTGCGCCAGTGAACTATGGGATAAGGACGGAAGACGCATCTATAGTGATCAGCAGAAGATCGTGGACGCCCTCGCCACGGACAACGGGGCCATAGGGTACCTCATCGTGGTGGAACTGGATGATCGCGCGGGTCCAGTTGGACTGGGTGAGCTAATCCAGTGGATGCAAAAAGGGGATAGACAATAAGCTCTCCTTATCTTTATCTTTGCACCTCCATGGCTGTTTCTCCACTTGCAGAAAGAATGCGCCCTACCAGGCTGGATGACCTTATCGGACAGGAACACCTGGCCGGCAAAGGAAGCATTCTCAGAACGGCCATTGAACACGGAAAGATCCCTTCCATCATCTTATGGGGCCCTCCCGGAGTGGGCAAAACAACGATTGCCAGCATCATCGCCCATAGCCTGTCTCTTCCGTTCTACACGTTAAGCGCGATCAGCAGCGGAGTCAAAGAAGTACGGGCCGTCATCGAGGAAGCGAAAATGCAAACGGGCGCCATCCTGTTCATTGATGAGATCCACCGGTTTAACAAAGGCCAACAGGATGCATTGCTGGGGGCCGTAGAGAAAGGCATCATTACCTTAATCGGGGCCACCACGGAAAACCCCTCTTTCGAAGTCAACAGCGCGTTGCTCAGCAGATGCCAGGTATATGTGTTGAAACCTCTTTCCTCCGCCGACCTGGTCCGGTTGCTCCACAAGGCCCTTGCGGAAGATCTGGCCATGCAGAAGGCAAACATTGTCCTTCAGGAAACGGAAGCCCTGGTGCGTTTATCTGACGGAGATGGACGGAAATTACTCAACCTCCTGGAACTGGTCGCTGAATCCAGGCCTAAAAAGGTGTCCTCCTCCGGCAGTCCGACCGCCTCCGGCACTTCGCCGGAGGAGCCGTTCCCCCAGGAGCCGTTCCCCGTGACCGACACCTTCGTCCTATCCGTCGCTCAAAAGAAGATCGCCCTCTATGACAAGGCAGGAGAGCAACATTATGATATCATTTCCGCGTTTATTAAATCCATCAGGGGGAGTGATCCCAATGGCGCCGTCTACTGGCTGGCCAGGATGATAGAAGGCGGGGAAGACGTCAAATTCATTGCCCGCCGACTGGTGATCCTGGCCAGCGAAGACATCGGGAATGCTAATCCGACGGCATTGGTGCTGGCCAACAGCGCCTTTGATGCCGTGAACAAGATCGGATATCCGGAAGCCCGGATCATCCTGTCACAATGCACCACCTACCTGGCCTGCTCACCCAAAAGCAACGCCTCCTACGCAGCCATCGACGCGGCGCTGGGCGCTGTCAGAAAACTCGGGGATCAACCCGTCCCCCTGCACATCCGTAATGCACCCACCCGTTTGATGAAAGACCTGGGCTATAACCAGGGCTACGAATATTCACACAGCTACGATAATAATTTCTCTCCCCAGGAATACCTTCCGGAAGCTCTTTCAGGCAACAAATTTTATGATCCCGGGCATAATGCCCGGGAAGAAGAACTGCGGCGCTACCTGAAGCTACTCTGGAAGGACAAATACAACTATTAGCATGTATCATTGGACCCTCAAAGCCTTCCAGGACTTAACACCCATGGAGTTATATGAACTGATGCGTTTACGGAGCGAAGTATTCGTCGTTGAACAAAATTGTGTATTCCTGGATGCGGATGGGAAAGACCCCCATTGTTACCACTTGCTGGGCTGGACAACCGGTCCCGGCGCTCCGCTCCTGGGAGCCTATGTACGCCTGGTCCCCGCAGGCATCTCCTATCCGGAGCCTTCGATCGGGCGAGTGGTCACCGCTCCTTCTATCCGGGGCAAGGGCGCCGGGAGAGTGCTTATGGTAAAAGCCCTGGAAGCCCTGTATACGCTATTTGGAAATCAGCCCATAAAAATCGGCGCCCAGCAACATTTATCGGGGTTTTATGCCTCCCTTGGCTTTGTCCAGAGCAGCGATATGTACATGGAAGACGACATCCCCCACATTGAAATGATCAAAAATCAGCCTTAAGTACGACCTAACCGGGCATTTTACGGAAAATTTCCCATAATAACATCCGCTTAATGTGATATTATCACATTTCTTTATTAATATTGATCTGTAAATCCAATACTGAAAACCTAATATTTCGTCCCTTATGAAAAAGAGTATCCCTCTTTTTAGCTGGAAATTCCCAGCTATATTCCTGCTCCTGCTGGGATTATTGCTATCCTCCGTCACGCATGCACAATTAGCCCTTTCTATTAAAGATATGGAAGCTGACCTTGGCTTTGAAGTAGGTCCGTCTTTCTTTTTGGGGGATCTTGGGGGGAACCTTGGGGACGGAAAACGATTCATCAAAGATTTGAACTTACCCACCACCCGCTATTTTGTGGGGCTTTCCGGTGCGATATATCCGGCTTCCTGGCTGGGTATCCGGGCCAATTTGAATTACGGCCAGTTATATGGGAGTGACGCCCTAACGACAGGAAATGATTTTGCTTCCAAGGGACGAAGGGAGCGAAATCTGGATTTCAAAACGGCTATTCTTGAGTCACAGCTTTTGGTCGAAATATATCCTACGGACTTTTTTACGATGCCTTTGGACTATCAACCCCGGCTCCGCCCCTACGCGGTAGCAGGGATCGGGATGTTTCATTTTAACCCCAAAGGCTCCTATACAGATCCTACTACCGGGGCTACTTCCTGGGTGGACCTGAGACCCCTTCGCACAGAAGGCGAGGGATTCGGACCCGGCTTTCCCCCTGAATACCGGCTTTGGCAGCCCAATATACCTGTAGGAATTGGCGCCCGGTACGACCTGTCCGATAAAATTGCCATCAGCGGGGAGTTTCTCCATCGGTTTACCTTTACGGACTATATCGACGACGTAAGCGGAGCCTTTGTCCAGGATACTTCCCTGTTCTACAAATATCTGGCCCCTTCCCAGGCACGTATGGCCATTGCCATGGCCAACAAGAGCGGCCTCCCCATCACGGCCTTTTCCACCCGTGGAGATCCCACGCATAACGATTCCTATTTCACCTTTACCGTACGCATCATTGTAAAGTTTGGCAGCTCCGACACCTGGTTCGGAAGGGCCAATTCCCAGGTTCGCTGCCCGACAAGGTGGTAGGACGACCGGCTCGCACGGGCACAGCGTCAGTATTGATTTAAAATTTGATCATTATCTCGTTTTAGCCATATATCCAAGCATAACGAAGGAGGGTTTCTACCCTCTTTCCTCGTTTATTTCTTCAGGCTAATCTGTTTCCCCGCCTTGGGGCTGAGCGCCAGTTCTTCCTTGAGGAAGCGGGCGGTATGGCTTTCCTTGCAGGACACCAGATCCTCCGGACTGCCTTCGCAAAGGATGCGTCCCCCGCCATCACCGCCTTCGGGCCCCAGGTCGATGATATAGTCGGCGACTTTGATGACGTCCAGGTTGTGCTCAATGACCAGGACCGTATTGCCCCTGTCAACCAGCTTGTCCAATACATCCAGCAGGTGCCGTATATCCTCAAAATGAAGCCCGGTGGTGGGTTCATCCAATATGTAAAAGGTCTTGCCCGTATCCCTTTTCGAGAGTTCGGTGGCCAGTTTTACACGCTGTGCTTCTCCCCCGCTCAGGGTCACCGCCGATTGGCCCAGGGTGATATACCCTAGCCCCACGTCCTGTAAGACTTTTATCTTTCGGAACAGGTAGGGAACGCTGGCGAAGAACTCCACGGCTTCATCCACGGTCATATCCAGGACGTCGCTGATGGACTTACCCTTGAAACGGATCTCCAGCGTTTCCCGGTTGTACCGTTTCCCATTGCATTTTTCACAGGGCACATATACATCGGGCAGAAAATTCATTTCAATCACCCGCATGCCGCCTCCTTCGCAGACATCACAGCGTCCCCCCTTGACATTGAAGGAAAAACGCCCTGCATTGTATCCGCGGATTTTTGCTTCGGGAATGGCAGAAAACAGTGTTCTGATCTCCGTGAAAAAACCGCAGTAGGTCGCGGGGTTACTCCTGGGTGTACGACCTATGGGACTCTGATCGATCTCGATCACTTTATCGATATGTTCCAGCCCCTTGATACTCTTGTAAGGCAGGGGGGCGGTCTTTGATCCATAGCAATGCTGGCTCAGGATAGGATACAGGGTTTCATTGATCAGGGTGCTTTTCCCACTGCCGCTGACGCCCGTCACTCCGATGAAGACTCCCAGGGGAAAGCGGGCATTTACATTCCTTAAATTGTTTCCCGAGGCCCCTTTTAGTTCCAGCGCTTTTCCACTTCCCCTTCGCCTTACACCGGGCACGGCAATGGTGCGATGCCCGTTTAAGTAACTGGACGTCAGTGTATCCAACTTCAACAAGTCCTTGGGGATGCCCTGGGCAACGATCTGCCCTCCATGGACGCCGGCCCTGGGGCCCACATCAATCAAATAATCCGCCGCCATCATGATATCCTTATCGTGCTCCACCACCAGGACACTGTTGCCTATATCCCGCAAGTGCTGGAGGGCATTGATCAGCCGATGGTTATCCCTTTGGTGTAACCCGATAGAGGGTTCGTCCAGTATATAGGTGATCCCCTGGAGTTGGGATCCTATCTGGGTAGCCAGCCGGATCCGCTGGGATTCTCCTCCGCTCAGGGAACGAGTGGCGCGGTTGAGCGTCAGATACGTCAGCCCCACATCCAGCAGGAACTGAACGCGCTCCCTGATCTCTTTGAGGATATCCTTAGCGATGGTATTCTGTTTGGCAGACAAGCGCTTTTCTATGTCGCTGAACCATACACCCAGGGTATCCAGGTTCCAGGAACTGATCACCGCAATATTTTCACCGTCCACCTTAAACCAAAGGCTCTCTTTTCTTAACCGGGCGCCTTCACAGGAATCGCAGGTCTTTAGTTGCATGAACTTTTCCGCCCATTCCCGGACGGCCTCGGTCGTTCCGCCGGCAAACCAGCGCTTGACCATATTGACAATCCCTTCGTACTGGTCCGGATAGCCCTCCGCGTTCTCTTCTTCAAAACCGATGTCTACGGTTCCTTCGCCCGCTTCATTTCCGTATAAGAGGACATTCAGGGCTTTAACCGGTATATCAGCCATGGCGGTCTGAGGACTGACTTTATATTTTTTCAGGATTTGTTCCACCTGCTTGTAGACGTACGCTGCCCTTTCCCCGCCCAGCGGTGCAATACCGCCATCCTTGACCGATACGGTATAGTCAGGGATGATAGCGTCCATATCCACCTGGTAAATCGTTCCCAACCCTTTACAAACAGGACAAGCCCCGTAAGGAGAATTAAAGGAAAAGGCATTGGGTGAAGGTTCCTCATAGGAGATGCCGGTATCCTCACACATCAACTGCTTGCTGTATTGAAGGACCTTCCCCGCGTCGTTGACGAGCAGGAACATCAGGTCTTTACCCGCCTGGAGTGTTTTCTGCACACTTTGACTCAGGCGCACCTTCATGTCTTCCGTCACCGCCAGGCGATCGATCACGACTTCAATATCATGAATTTTGTAACGGTCCACCTGCATTTTAGGCGTCAGATCCATGACTTCTCCATCCACCCTCACCTTCACATAGCCCTTTTTTCGGATGTCCTCGAATAACTCACGGTAATGTCCCTTGCGGCCCCGCACCAGGGGGGCCAGCAACGTGATTTTTTTGGCCTTGAATTTCTGGTAAATATTCGTGACGATCTCCTCCTCACTGAACTTCACCATTTTTTTGCCCGTATTGTAACTATAGGCCTCTCCGACGCGTGCATACAGCAACCTCAGAAAGTCATAGACCTCCGTGATGGTTCCCACCGTAGAACGGGGATTCTTGTTGGTTGTTTTCTGCTCAATGGAAATGACGGGAGATAATCCCATAATCTTGTCTACGTCAGGCCTTTCCATCTCCCCTATGAACTGACGGGCGTAGGCCCCGAAAGTCTCCATATAACGGCGCTGACCTTCCGCATAAATGGTATCGAATGCCAGCGAGGACTTTCCGCTCCCGCTGATACCCGTAATGACCACCAGTTTATTTTTGGGGATTGAGATGTCTATGTTGCGCAGATTGTGTACGCGGGCGCCATAGACCTCAATATATTCTTGATATTCAACTCCGTTTACCGATCCGTTCTCCACTCCGTTTGCCACCCCGTTTCCACTGACCGGAGGGGCTCCCTTTTTTGCTTTTGCCATAAGGCACAAAGGTACGTAGCCTCTCTAAAGCCAGTCTGATAAATATTGGCTAATCTTCGCAGATTCTGTCAGAAATCCGTCATGTCCGTAAATAGAATCAATCCCGATCAGGTATGCCTTGGGCAGATGCTGGGCCAGGAACTTCTGCTCCACGAATGGACAGAGAAGGTCGCTGTTGATCCCAATGACCAGTGCACGCTGAGGGATGGTCTTTAAGACGGCTTCTATATCGTCTCCCCGGCCCCTGGCGATATTATGGCTGTCCATGCTCCTGGTCAATAACCAGTAATTCCTCGCGAAAAAACGCCGGGCCAGCTTTTCTCCCTGGTAACGGATATAAGATTCCGCTTTGAAGCCCTCAATCTGCCCGGCAGGTCCCGTCTGAGCCGCTACGAACTGCTGGTAAGTCCTGTAGGTCAACATCCCTATGGCCCTGGCCGCTTTCAATCCCCCCAGTCCGGCCCCAGGAGAAGGGCTGTTCCAGGTCGTATCCGCCTCTATGGCCAGCCGTTGGGCGGTGTGGATGGCGATCCCCCACGCGCTCTCTGAAGCCGCCGTACCGATCAGGAATAGCTCCCGGATCAATGTAGGTTCCAAAAGGGCCCATTCCAATACCTGGTACCCCCCCATACTTCCCCCCATGAGGAGCCTTATCCGGGCAATACCCAGGTGCGCCCGGAGCAGGCGATGCGCCTGAACCATATCCCTGATCGTCACCAACAACGGGGTTTCCCCCTCAAAAAGGGCCGCGTCTGTCCCATAGCAGGACCCTAATATATTGGCGCACACGACAAAATACCTATTCGTATCGATCGCCTTGCCGGGCCCGATCACTCCTTCCCACCATTCCACGGCATTACTATTAGCCGTGAGTGCATGACACACCCATACCACGTTATCTTCCCGGTCGTCCAAACGACCGTACGTATGATATCCTATGGTTAACCCGTCCAGTGTGTGACCACTCTCCAGCACGAACGGGTGTTTGTAATTATAATGCAATAAAGATGACATGCGCCTCGTAAATTGCTGCAAAGTAAAAACGATTCGACGTTAACTTTGTAAAAATATTTTATATGCTGATTGAATTGAAACGCGTAGACGATGATTTCTCTTTTGAAGCAAAAGACACCGTGGGGCATACGGTGCAGATGGATTCCGGTGCAGCGTTCGGAGGACACGACCTGGGTGTACGGCCCATGCAACTTTTATTAATGGGACTCGGAGGCTGTAGCGCCATAGATATCGTCAGTATCCTGAAGAAACAAAAACAACGCATTGACGATTTCAAGATACAAATCGACGGGAACAGGGAAGATGGAAAAGAACCTTCCTTATGGGAAAATGTCACCATCCGGTTCCTCTTCAAGGGAGAGATCGACGAAGGCAAGGCCCAAAGGGCCGTCGAACTTTCGATGACAAAATATTGCTCCGTGGCGGAGACCCTTCGAAAATCAGGCACCCACCTGAGCTGGACAGTGGCGGTAAACTAATAACGTAAACAATAAATTAAGACAAATAGACACATGCATCCCATCACAAAAGCTATTCGCACCAGGATCGACCAGACCAATGAAATGGAACATTCCTCCCCGTTATTTCTTACTTCCAGCTTCTGCTTTGACGATGCAGAATCCATGCGGGCCGCATTCGCAGACGAGACAGATGATAATATTTACAGCCGCTTCAGCAATCCTAACGTCCAGGAACTGACCGACAGAGTTTGCGCCCTGGAAGGAGCCGAAGACGGCTTCGGAACCGCTTCGGGTATGAGCGCCATCTTTGCCACATTCATGGCCTTCCATAAGGCGGGCGACCATTTGCTCTCCTGCAGTTCTATTTTCGGATCCACTCATTCTTTGATCACCAAGTACCTCACCCGTTGGGGCATCGAACATACCTACACAGATGTCTCCAAACCCGAAACCTGGGACGCACTGGTAAGACCCAATACCAAAATGCTATACCTGGAAACGCCTACCAACCCGGGGCTGGACCTGATTGACCTCGAATGGGCCAGCGCTTTTGCAAAAAAGCACGGCATCCTCCTGTGCGTGGACAATTGCTTTGCCACCCCGATCGGTCAACGGCCCATTGATTATGGCGCGGACCTGGTCATCCATTCGGCTACCAAATGGATGGACGGGCAGGGAAGGGTTTTGGGAGGAGTGATCGTTGGAAAGAAAGAATTAATACACGAGATATACCTTTTCTGCCGTACCTCCGGCCCCTCCCTGTCTCCCTTCAACGCCTGGGTTCTCAGCAAAAGCCTGGAAACCCTGGAAATCAGGATGAACAGGCATTCAGCGAGCGCATTGTCGATAGCGGAGGCACTGGAAGGACATCCCAAGCTGAGTTGGCTCAAGTACCCATTCCTGCCTTCACACCCTCAATATGCCATTGCTAAAAAGCAAATGACCAATGGCGGAGGGGTCTTCTGTTTTGAGCTAAAAGGCGGACTGGCCAGTGGGAAACAATTCCTGGATGCCCTCGACCTGCTTACCCTGACCGCTAATCTGGGAGATTCCAGGAGTATCGCCTCCCACCCGGCCTCCACCACCCACGCGAGGCTGTCCGAAGCAGAACGGCTGGCCGTGGGGATCACTCCAGGGCTCATCCGAATTTCAGTGGGGCTGGAACATCCGGATGATATCCGGGATGACATCCGGCAGGCATTGGAAAAGTGCTAGCAGCAAGGCTTTCGCTGCGGCGAAAGGGGCGGTATGCAAACGGTTGCCCGGTCGGTTTTGAAAAAATATTTGGCGTTTTCAAAGCTGGCCCCCTACCTTTGCAGTAGTTCTTTTTACACATCTCTTATCAAGAAAGGCTGAGGGTAATGGCCCTTTGAAGCCTTGACAACCTGCTATCCTGCCGAAAGGCCGGGGAGTAAGGTGCCAACTCCATCCCGATGGAAAAATCGGGACAGATAAGTCAGTGCCGTAGATTTAATACATAGGGGTAACTCCTTTTAATGAATAGATCGAACAGCTCTTCTGACTTATCAGGAGAGCTTTTTTTTGCCCCTACCGGAACAAAAAAGGCCCTCCTGGTAAGGTAATTTGATAAGTGGTGTCGCGCAACCACCTGTATTTCAAACTTTAAAAACTGTTTAACAACATGCAAGCGACAACCAAATTATTACAAAGTATTCCAGTGGATGAACTAACCGGGGCTATTGCCGTACCGATCTATCAAACGGCTACCTTTGTGCAGGAAGCACCTGGCGTAAACAAAGGATTCGACTATTCCCGGACCAATAACCCCACCCGCCAGACCCTGGAAAAGATTGTGGCCGGGCTGGAAGGTGGTGAAGTAGGGGTTGCTTTTTCCAGTGGCCTTGCCGCCATAGATGCGGTATTGAAGCTGTTGAAAAGCGGGGACGAGATTATAGCCGTGGATGATATTTACGGAGGGGCGTTCAGGCTCTTTGACAAAGTATATCAGAAGTTCGGACTTTCAGTCAGGTACGTGGATACTACGAACCTGACCGAAGTGTTCAATGCGATCACGCCCCAGACAAAATTGATCTGGTTGGAAACCCCTACCAACCCGACCTTGAAGATCTCTGACATCGCTGCCATAGCCCGTTTGGCCCGGCAGCAAAACGTATGTCTTTGCGTGGATAACACTTTTGCATCCCCGGCCGGGCAATTACCTTTGTCATTGGGAGCTGATATCGTAGTGCACAGCGCCACAAAATACATCGGAGGACACAGTGATGTCATCGCCGGCGTAGTGGTGACGAGCACCAAAGAGTTGGGAGACCAGATCCGGTTCTATCAGAATGCGTGCGGGGCCATCCTTTCCCCTTTCGACAGCTTTCTGCTGATCCGGGGTATTGAAACCCTTCACCTCCGTGTCAATGCCCAAAGCAAAAGCGCCCAGGCCATTGCTGAATTCCTGCACCAACATCCTGCCGTCGGTCAGGTCTTCTATCCGGGGCTTCCCTCCCATCCCGGTCATGCCCTGGCTGCACGCCAGCAGCAAGGCTTCGGAGGCATTGTTTCCTTCACCCTTCGGGAAGACAATAAAGACGCTGCCCTGGCCCTGGTGACAAATACAAAATATTTTAACCTTGCCGAAAGCCTGGGAGGCGTTAAAAGCCTGGTAGCCCATCCGGCTACCATGACACATGCTTCCATTCCCGAAGAGAAACGCAGGCAGGCCGGTGTCACCGACAGCCTGGTCCGGTTGTCCGTGGGGCTCGAAGACGCCGAAGATTTAATAAGCGACCTGGATGCGGCATTAAAGATTGCCTTGCAGCACCCTGTAATAAATAAGAAACAGCAATCACAGTTAAATTGAAAAGAGTACGCAGCTGCGTACCAATTAAAACATAAAAAATGGCACAGAAGCAATTAATCATTGGATTATTCGGTTTTGGTGTAGTGGGAGAAGGTCTCTATAAGTTGTTACAACAGACGCCATCCCTGAAAGCCTCTATAAAAAAGGTTTGTATAAAAAATCCCGGCAAGAACCGTCATGCACCCGCTGACTTGTTTACCACAGAACGTGATCCCATTCTAAACGATCCCGAGATCAACGTCATCGTAGAAGTAATAGACGACGCCGACGCCGCTTTCCAGATCGTATCCACTGCCCTCAGGAACGGGAAGGCCGTCGTCAGCGCGTCCAAAAAGATGATCGCCGAACACCTTCCGGAGTTATTAAAGCTGCAACAGGAAACAGGGCAGCCCTTCCTCTATGAAGCCGCGGCCTGCGCCAGTATCCCCGTCATCCGTAACCTGGAAGAATATTACGACAATGACCTTTTGCATTCCATCAAAGCCATCGTCAACGGTTCTACCAATTTCATCCTTACCAAGATGTTTGAGGAGAAACTGGATTTCAAACAGGCCTTGATCCTGGCCCAGCAACTGGGCTTTGCAGAAAGCAATCCCAAACTGGATATCGAAGGATACGATGCCGTTAATAAATGGAGCCTGCTCCTCGCTCATGCTTACGGAGCCATCGTTCATCCCGCCGATATCGTCTTTACAGGTATCCAGCATATCCAGCCCGGAGACGCCGTTGTGGCCAGGGAAAAGAATTACCAGATCAAACTGGTCGGTCAGGCACAAAAACTATTGAGCGGCAAAGTGGCCGCATTTGTCCTTCCCCAGTTCGTCAAAGCCGACGAGCCCCTCTCCTTCGTTAAAAATGAATATAACGGGGTCGTCATCGAAAGCGGCTTTGCCGACAAACAGTTCTTTTACGGGAAAGGAGCCGGCAGCTTCCCCACCGCTTCCGCCGTCCTCAGCGATATCTCTGCCCTTCGTTACGAATACCGTTACGAGTACAAAAAACTCTACCATCACCAACCGCTTGAACTGACTTCAGACTTCCATGTAAAAGCCTATTTCAGTTTCGACGACTGGAAGCATATTCCGAAAGAAGAATTCAACTGGATAGAAGAATGGCATGCAGAAAGCGAAAGAAAGTACCTGATCGGCGTGCTTCCCTTCTCTACCCTGCAGAATAGTGCCTGGTGGAAGGAAAACAACGTTTCCCTGATCCTGGCCCCCGATCCTGTCATCGAAGACGTGGAAGTGCGGCAGCTTAAGAAGAAGAGTCTGGAACTGGCGGGGATATTCTAGTCTATTCTGGCCCGGGGACGCCGGGTCCAGGGGCCGGGCGGCGCCTGATTTGAGCGCCGGGGGCGCCAGATTTTTTGGTTTGGCACTTTCAAAATATATCCTATTTTTGCAACCCCTAACCGGGGATGGAGAGGTGCCTGAGTGGCCGAAAGGAACGGTTTGCTAAATCGTCGTACGGGTTAAACTGTACCGTGGGTTCGAATCCCACCCTCTCCGCAAAGTGATTTATCACATCGTATTAAGGGCTCGTAAAACGCTGGTTTTTCGGGCCCTTTTTAAATTTTCCACTACAAGTTGATCTAAAGGAATTCAAAAATTAGGTGCCCAATTCGGTGCACCGGATTTCGTCTCAATTTTGGTGCACCGAATAGCACGGAAAGCCAAACAGACAACGGATTTCAGCAGATCAGCAACTTTTGGTGACGGATGCAAAAATATTCGCAAACGTACAAAAGCATTGGAAAATGGAAAATCGCATCAGCGTCCTCTTTTACGCCAGAAAGTCCAAAAAGACCAGCAAGGGGCTGGTCCCCATCTACATCCGAATTACCGTCAATGGCCAGCGGTTGGAGCAAAGCATCCAACGTTACGTTCCCGCCGCTCAATGGTCGGCAGCAGCCGGGCGGGTGAAAGGAAACAATGAACAGGCCCATCAGATCAATCGCTACCTGGACACGCTCAACGGCAAAGTTCTCCGATTGGAACGGGAAATGGTCGTAGACGGGGTTGCCGTCAACTTTGACAATTTCCGTGAAAAATGGGTGGGCCTTACTGAAGCGCCCCGGATGCTGATTGAGATCTTTCAGCAGCACAATGACCAGATGGCCGCTCTAATCAGGGCCGGCAAGGATTATGCGCCCGCCACGCTCGACCGGTATAATACTTCTAGGGACCATACTCAGGCTTTTCTGCAATGGAAATACGGTCTGGCCGATATTGATATCAAGCGCCTGAATTTCGAATTTGTCACAGATTTGGAATTTTGGCTGAAAACCCAGCGGAATTGTTCACACAATACCACCATGAAGTATATCAGCAATTTGAAGAAAATTGTAAATGGCTGTATTCGCAAGGGCTGGCTTTTGAAAGACCCATTCCTGGGATTCAAGACGACCAAGCAGGAAGTGGAAAGAGAAGCCCTGACAGATCAGGAGTTGGAAAAGATCCAATCGAAGGTTTTCCTGACCGATCGGCTGAATTACGTTAAAGATATTTTCTTGTTCAGCTGCTATACCGGGCTGGCCTATGCCGATGTCAAGAAATTGAAACGATCCGAGATCGGTCTGGGTATTGATGGAAACAATTGGATTTTTACCAGCAGGCAGAAAACGGATACCCAATCCCGGATTCCGCTTTTACCCCCTGCCCTGGCAATCATCGAAAAGTATAAGGATTATCCCACCTGTTGCGATTCCGGTCATGTCTTGCCAGTTTTGAGCAATCAGAAGATGAATGCCTACTTGAAGGAAATTGCGGACGTATGTGGGATTTCTAAAAACCTGACTTTCCATATCGCCCGGCACACTTTCGCCACGACGATCACTTTGAGTAATGGGGTGCCCATCGAGTCGGTCAGTAAGATGTTAGGGCATCGGAACCTGAAAACGACCCAGCACTATGCAAAGGTCCTAGACCGAAAAATCAGCGACGATATGACCCTTTTAAAGGATAGGATAATTTCGAAAAATTCAATTTGACAATGTAGTTCCTTTGCTTTTGTGTTTTTCCGCAACATTTGCTTTTATTAAAACCCCCACCCTTTTATCTAAAACATTAAAATCCTTCTTCAACTTTTCTGCGTCAATTACAGATATTTCGGTGAGGCTTTTATCATCAAGCAATGAAAGATCGCCCTCGAAGTTTTCTTTAAGTACCTTGCCGTTAAGAATATACGCAACTGAACTGTCGCTTTGGGGATCTGGAACGGCATTTAAATATTCGGGAGATCTTTCGCTAAAGAGGTGCCAGTATTTATTCCTTGCGAAGGCTTTTGTTTCAACATAAACCGCTCCATCTTTGCCTTGAGGTCCTACCAATTTAATTGCATTTGTATCCTTGTAGACCGTAACAAGTGCTATATCCGAAGGCTGATATTTTTGCAATTCGATTCTTGTAACGTTGACACTGTCAATAAAAAAAACGGGATCATCGAATAATTTCTTATAACGATGGTCCGCTCTAGTAAAAATGCCGTAACAAGAAACAACAAGATCAATACCCTCTATTGGCTTTTCAAGATAAAACGCTTCATCAATAGGATATTGTGGTTTCTTATTTTTATCGATTCTTACAAAAAAAGAAAGCGTATCGTTTGTCAAATTCCAATAGTCCGAGCAACCCCTTGACCCCCAAGTATTAAAGCGAGGGCAGAGTTTGATCACGTCCTTGGCAAGCAGGTGATTCATGTCGATAGGCGTTCCATCCGGCAAATTGCCTACAAATTCCTTTGTCAACCTGATCTTACTTATATAGTCGGTTTCATTATCTTTTTGAAATATAATGCCAGGGTATTTGTCCGAATAGTACCCCTTTTGATTGACAAACCTCGCATCTTGCGAGAAACCGTCATTGCACATATCCATTTCTTCTACCTTTATCTCTTTCAGGTCCTTATCAAGATTTCTTAAATCTGCTACCGTCGTTTGACAAAGGCAAAAGCTGCCTATGGTCAATTTCTTTGAAAGAATGGTATCACCAATATTATTTGTGGATAACGTTTGGGATAATCCCATCTGAAATAACATACAGGAAAAAGATAAAATAAGCAGGAATTTCACGGTTGACTTGTTTGTGGGCATTTTGATTAAGTGCAAAATAGTTATCAAATAAATTTGAGCAGCGGTTTAACCTTTTTATAATAATTCATAAAGCTCGGTTGCTCATTAACTTCATGAGCCCGGGAAAATCCACAATTTTCCATAGCTATCCGGAGATAGTTAACGAAAGTTGTTTCATGCTCTTCGTAGAGAAAAAGACTATCTACCTGCGGCTTTGCCGTAAGCTCAATACTGTAAGGCGGTCCACCACTGATATTGTCCTTGTGATAATAGTCTGCTGATAAGGGAAGTCCTACGGGATCATCATCTCGCTCAATTTGTTTTGCTTCCGACAAGAGGTCTGTTATAGGACTGATCTGGATAGGATCAGCACCTTCCCAGGGAATTGTGTCATTGGCGTCATAATCCCATGCGAAATTGCAGGAGCCCACTATTTTATAAAACATTTTTAGCGACAATGGTACATATCCGAATGCACTAATCGCCCTTTCTAATCTGCAAATATGGATTGGGGTTCCCCATCGGGGTTTAAGCAAGGGGACCTCAAAATCATGCCGGGGATTTTTCTTAAAGCAATACTTCTCGTCAACCAAAGCGGAATGGATCACATCGAGGTTGTAAGCGACCCTGTTCATGGTTTCCGTTAAGACGGCTTTAACCTCCTGGAAATTATTCCTCTCAAGAGCATTTTGACCCATGCGTTCAATTTCCTCATAAACCCGAACGGTATCCCCCTGAAGGTATTTTTCTAACAAGTCCATTGCTGACCTATAATATGTATGGCTAGTAAGATACTGCTTATTCAGAAACGTGAAAAAGAAGATAAATTTCAAATAAATCCGTCCATACCGGTTCTCCACTCTGAAAGGCGGGCCACTTTTCACCCTAAATTGGAATAAAAAGTATGGGAAAGCTATTATATATTGCCGAAGACCCGCCAAAGCCGTCCAGTTCTCAATTGGTCACCCTAGCCGATCTGGAGAAATTCCGGGTCACCTTGATGATGGACATCAAACTCATGCTGGAGGGTCATTTGGGCAGGACCTCCAAACGTTGGCTGAAATCTTATGAAGTAAGAAAAATGCTTAATATTTCAGGAGGAACCCTTCAAACCCTCCGCAATAATGGTAAACTACCCTATACCAAGATTGGCGGTCTTATTTATTATGATGCAGTCGAAATAGACCAAATCCTGATCGATCAAAAAAGAGTGCCTTAAGATGAGGTTCCCTGGAGGGATCTCCCTGCGGTCGCCCCCCGTGGAAGTTCGAGATTGTTTTATTCCAAGGCCCCTCGTTTGAGGGCGCGTCTTATTGCGCCCAGCAAGATGTATAGTTGTAGACAAAATCGGAAGGGCAGCAGCAAAATTTCTGGAATATATTAAAATATTTACCTATGGGACGAAAAAAGTTACCTACGCACAAGGAATTAAAACACGTGGTTTGCACGCGGGTGGGTGCTAAAAAATACCAAGAATTGAAGAATATTTTGAGCTACCCACCCCATTATGGAATGAGTGACCTGCTCAGGAGCATATTAGAGAATCACCGAATTAAAATCTTTATAAGCGATCCTGCACTTGACCCAGTCATAGAAGAACTCAAAGCGATCCGGGAAAAGATCAAACAAATCGGCATAATCGTCAACCAACACACCAAAGCATTCAATTCTCACGGAGCCTTGCCGCAAAAAGAATTCTATGCAAAATTGGCTTTTATCCAATATGCGTCCCTGAGTAAACAATTTGATCGTTTGTTAGAAATCGTAGGGACTTTGGCAAATAGGTGGTTGACAGAGAAATCCAACGAAACGGTCAAATAACCATTGAACTCAGGTCCAATCTATAATCCGCTACAGATTCGGGACGCAGTGCGTCCCGAATTCAAAACGTCGGCATCACCTATGCAGCCGCAGCCGAGCAGCGGGGGAACAAAACCCGGCTTTCGGTCCGGCTTTGGCGCTTCGCATGGGGTATATCATTGCCCCGGCCCTGTCCCTCGATCGGCACCGCAAAGAACATGGTCATTAGCGCGATGGTCAAATTCAGTAAAAGGCAATAATATACCCCATGCGAAGGTGTTTGCCCTCTATCCCTCTTATTGATGCGCCAAAGTTGGGCGCGAAAGAATTTATTACCGTCTTTTTTTAAGCCGATTTTTTATATGACCCCCTATATGCGTGATTTCCCTCACATCTATTAAGTGTGCGGCTTCCACCAATTTTGTGAGGTGCAAGTATATGGGAAGGGTATCGAAGTCTATTCCTGATTCCCACAGGCTAGTCCTGGAAAGCGCATGGTCTACTAAATCCTGCAATTCCCGTTTCCATTCGGCCAGCTTCAGATATTTGAAAAATCGCTTAAAAACCAAATACGGATTAATATACTCTTTAAGCGATAACATACGGGGAAAGAAATCCCATTCGGTAAGGCCAGCGTGCCATCCACAATATAGGTTAGGGTCAAACAAATTGTCCTTGTTAATAGAAAGCGGGCTTTTCCTTTTTTCCTTATTTAAGAGGAAGGCCGCGTTAATGACAGATTCCAGTATCTTAAAGTCGAACAGTACATCCCCAGGATTCTTTTTATTAGAAATGTAATCGGAACAGGCGGCCTTTATTGTGTCCCGGATCACCTTCCGATGGGATGCCACATCCGCGTGGGAGAAAAATTCCGCAATCACTTGGTAGGGGTCTGTTATTTCTTCCCTGTACCAAAGGGAGGTTTCAAGGTATTCCCGTTCCTGTTTCATAAATGGCATTTTAGATTATGGTTGTTTAATGATGATCTGTCTTGGCACGAAAATGCCGGGAAAAGCCGTAATGATCCTGCCCCCGCTATCCGTTAGTATTGAGATATTGGTAGTGGGTAGCCCGTTCCTGTCAAAACCGACAGTCTTATTGAGGTTGACCGTTCGTTGTAGATCAAGGGAGCCGGGGATCGGTGTACCCGGTTCTGACGCTGCATCCCTCAAATGGGACAGGATTTCGGGAATGGGTATGCTGAATTTGCCGCAATCAGGGTGCCTTGGAATTTTATAATAATGCCTTTCAAGGATGTGAGCTAGGGATGAAATGGTGATATAATATGTCTTACGGAATAGGCGCTTCTTGTTATTCATTGGCAATTGCATGATGGCGCCGCTTACCATTTCATTTAGCCAGTCCTGGGTATCACTGAGTAGAAATACCAGCTTTAACCAGGCTTCTTCGTTAAACGGTGGTTGGCTCGGTATTTCGCTAGGCTGTTCCATGTTTCTATATTTGAAGGTTTAAAAACATGAAAACAAATTGCGCAATATCTAACTGATATTCAATTTGATATAAGTATATTTTAACGGTTGCAGTTAATGTTTTATCGGTATTTTATTCGGAATTTTGGCTATATTACCAGTGAATAAAGTTTTAAATTTGCATCATGACGACTACCGATATGCCCAAAAAGATACATGAAGGCCAAAACATCAAGCGGTTCCGGGAAATGCTTGGCATCAAACAGGAAGCTCTTGCCCATGAATTGGGAGATGATTGGACCCAATCAAAGATTTCTCACCTGGAGGCTAAGGACACAATCGATCCGGCAATTCTTGACGAGGTAGCAAAAATTTTGAAAATACCGGTAGAGGCTATAAGAAATTTTGACGAAGATGCAGCTATTACCATAGTTGCCAATACCATCAACAATAACGATCATGCCACGGGCAATTCTTTGTTCATGTATCAACCATCGTTCAACCCAGTTGACAAAGTGGTGGAATTGTATGAGCGGTTGTTGAAAGAAAAGGACGTGGAAATTGATGCTTTGAAAAAACAGGTGAGTGAAAAGAAAAAGTAAATTCTGAAATATGATACACACTACTATAACCCCCAATAAGCCGACCATTTCTTTTGACATTCCTAAAGACTATGTCGGAAAGCAAATAGAGATAATTGCCTTTGCAAAAGGGGAAGGGCTTACTAAGGAACAGCCTGCAAAGAAAAAGGTGACTTTTGACGCCTTATCTATTGATACCAGAGGATATAAATTTAACCGCGACGAAGCCAATGAGCGATAACGTTTTCCTGGATAGCAATGTCTTGGTATATTCCTATTCTAATTCGGAAATACAAAAGCAGGAAATTGCCCGCCGATTAATCGCGGACAGCAATTCTTTTATCAGTACACAGGTTTTACAGGAATTGTGCAATATTGTTACCCGGAAATTCAAGTTCAGCTATGAGCAGGCAGCTACAGCTATAAAGGAAAGTTGCCAAAATAATAGTCTCCATATTAATACAGAAGATACCGTTTTACAGGCTTGCCAAATTGCTGGACGGTATGGATTTTCCTTTTATGATAGCCTGATTATTTCCGCTGCTTTGGAAAGTGGCTGTGCAGTCCTCTATTCCGAAGATATGCACGACGGGCAGGTTATAGAGGGAAAATTGACGGTTAAGAACCCGTTTAAATGAAAATTTTGATCACACAGGAAGCTCGGCAACTGATTTGGGTGTTTTCACGGTATTTTGTCCCATAAGCATAGTGTAAATTACTGACAAATACAGGTTCACCAATCTATGACAATGCCAAGATACTTAACAAAATCCCGCTTTAAGCTTGCCTTGGAATGCCCAACCAAGCTTTATTATACCAAAAAAGAAGATTACAACGATTTAAAGATCGAAGATTCATTCCTGGAGGCTTTAGCCGAGGGAGGCTTTCAAGTTGGTGAATTGGCAAAATTATACTTCCCAGGTGGGATACTAGTTAGCGAACTGGAGTATGACATAGCCCTGGAAAAGACCCAAGAATTAATGTTGCGGGAAAATGTAATTATTTTCGAAGCGGCATTTACTTTTAAAAACTTGTTCATTAGAGCCGATATAGTAATTAAGCAAGGAAACAACATTCAACTAATTGAAGTCAAATCCAAATCCTTTGATCCAAACAAGCCTATCGATAGTTTTCTCACAAATGATGGCTCTATTAGAAAGAAATGGAGGCCATACCTATACGATATTGCTTTTCAGAAATATGTGCTATGTAATAGCTATCCGCACTTTTCGACTCGATCGTACCTAATGCTTGTGGATAAAAATAAGCCTGCCACCGTAGATGGTTTAAATCAAATGTTTTTTATAGACCGCAAAGATCTCCGAAAAGTTATACTCATAGGAGGTGCCGCAAACGGAAATCCTACTATTGGTTCCGAAATTCTCATCAAAGAAAATGTTGACCATATAGTTGACGTAATTCATACAAAATATCAAGATTTAGAAGGGACATCTTATAGTTTTCAAGAACGTTTAGATTTCTTGTCCGAAAAGTATCAAAAAGACGAAAAGATATTGGAGAATTTAGGCGTTAAATGCAAAAACTGTGAGTTTAAGACGAGTGTTAATCCCCCAACTAAGAATAAAAAAAGTGGATATCACGAATGCTGGAGCTTGTTAGCTAATTTTCGTGATATTGATTTTAACAAACCACACATATTAAATATCTGGAATTTTTCTAAGCGAGATCAGTTTATAAGAGACGGGAAATTTTTTAAAAGTGATGTCACGAAAGCAGACCTTGGTACAAACAATTCTAAAGACAAAACAGGTTTATCAAGAATCGATAGACAAGAACTGCAAATTGACAAGGCGGTCAATAACGACAAAACAGCATACTTGGATTATACGGGGCTAAACATAGAACTTAAAAGATGGAAGTACCCACTTCATTTCATTGATTTTGAAACTACGTGCGTAGCAATTCCATTTAATAAAGGCATGTACCCTTATGATCAAATCGCCTTTCAATTCTCACATCATATTATATACGAAAACGGAATAATAGAGCATTGTAATCAGTGGATTAATGCAACTCCTGGACACTTCCCCAATTTCGATTTCATAAGATCGTTAAAAACTTCTTTGCAAAAGGATACCGGAACCATTTTTAGATATTCGCCACATGAAAATACAATTTTAAATGTCATAGTAAGACAACTTCAAGTGTCTGATGAATCTGACAAGAAGGAATTGATTGACTGGATTAAAACAATTACTAAATCGACATCAAGTAATGCGGATAAATGGTGTGGTGAAAGAAATATGGTCGACTTAATGGAAGTGGTCTTGAAATACTATTATAATCCATATACAAGAGGATCAAATTCACTTAAAGATGTATTGCCGGCAGTTTTAAACAGCAGTCCATATCTGAAAGACAAATATTCCAAGCCAGTTTATGGAAATGAAATTAAGAGCCTAAATTTTGATCAACAAATTTGGATAACCTTAGATGAAAGCGGAATGGTAATAAATCCATACGAAAAACTACCTTTAATACACGAAGGAATAAGTAATGAGTCTTTAGATGAACTCGTAACAGATGAAGAACTCGGAATTTTTGACGGAGGCGCGGCCATGACCGCTTATGCAAAAATGCAATTTTCAGTGATGACAAGTGCCGAAAGAGACAGAACTGTAAATGCGCTACTCAAATATTGCGAATTAGACACTTTCGCAATGGTTTTATTATGGGAGGAATTAAATAATAATTGCAAGACAGTCAGCGCGCGATAAATATTATACAAGACCTAAGAGAACTGTAAATAGCTTCGCTGTCGCCTTCGCATCACTTAGAGCAGAATGCCTTTTCTCAATTTCAATGGAGAACAAGTTGAATGCATCATCCGATGAAATTGCTTTCTCTTTAATAATTCCCGAAAAATACAGAAAATATAAGATAGAGGCCGTATCAATACTCCTATGTGAAAATCTAAAATTGAAATCCTCACCTTGTTTTTTAAAAAAAAACTTCAAAAACTCTTTGTCAAAATTCACATTGTGTCCGCCTAAAATTATCTTCTCAGTGTTATCGAAATATAAGTTTATGAATTCGTAAATCTCGCTCACAGATTCTTTGGGTGAGACTGATTGTTTTATGTGCTTGTCGATATCAATTTGGTTAATTGACAGCGCCGAGCTGGTTACATTAAGAATGCCATCATTAATAAATATTTCTTTCTCGGCGATAATCCGACTTTGCTCCCAAACCACGAGCCCTATTGACAAAAGGCTATGAATTTGAGGCTCGATTCCTCCTGTTTCAGTATCAATAAACAAAATTCTGTCAGGCATCTTTTAGCTTGGTTTTATGCAAGTAGTAAAATAATGACATCAACGTTTCATTTCCACATAATGTCCAATATCTTTTAAACTTAAAATGAAAAGTATACCAGAGCAAGATTATAGATACGAACGAGACTGTTCTAAGATGCTTCAATTCTTGGGGTATAAAGCCTTCAGTTTCCCTAAAAAAGATCCTATAATAAAAAAATAAAAAGATAAATATTACTGCCAATGACCTGTAGAGGTTGTACTTTGATAAGAAGAAATTCGAAAGCGTCCTAATATTCTCCTGGATAAATAGGACAGTAGAGATCTTGTAAATTGAATACCATACATTCGGGAAACTCATTGACAATCTTGTATTAATTGTATAAATACAATCTTCTTTGATTTTTTCATTGTCTTTAAAATAGTCTTCCGATCTAAATATAAAAACACAAAATATATGTCGGACAATCGCCTTATAACAATCCTTTATATATTTATAAAAAGTAGTGCTGGCCAAATCCCGCTTGAATAACCATCTATATAAAAGAAAAACCTTTTCCTTAATGAAATTCAGGATAACAAATGCAATTTTATTTATGAAGTTATCAAAAATCAACTTTGCAAAATCGTAAAAGGCAATAGACATCACCTTTATTAAGTGGCCAATTATATAGGAACACAAAAAAAGTGCAACTATGAGATATGTCGGATTACTTTTTATCAAATTATGCATAACGCTGTAGATATAATGCACAAAAGACAAGAAATTCGATGTATTCCATTTCTCGGGTTTGACAGCGCTAAAATCAAAAAAATAGATCGGTAATATTATAAATAAAATTAAAATAAGGCCAGGCAAAATCAACCCGAAGATATCGAAGAAAAAATTTTCAATTTTGGAGAAAAAATCGCCCATAGGAATATTCTTAAGTGAAATAGAGAAATCTTAAGTCATATCTGGTTTTCGATAGCGCTATCTTTTTCGGCTTAGAAAACTGAATTTTGACCGATGTAACGCTGATTATGCTAATGTAATCAATTTGATTTAAGCGGTCTTCGATTTAGCTAAATTCAATCAATTTTATGTATCTTTATTTTGTAATAGATGTCATCAAGATAGGTGGAAAATTCGGTGCACCAATCAAATCCATCGAGCGCAAAATACTGAAAATAAATCATTTGGAGAAGCAGGTTCAACTCCCACCCTCTCCGCTGACACTAAAGTCAAAGTATTTAAAAGCCTGTAAAACGTAGTGTTTACGGGCTTTTTGATTTTTAGGGATGTCCGGTTTTTGCCGCTTTTTACCAGATTTAACCAATCTACTTGTGAGCAATCCGTGAGCAGCCCTTTTTGGATCGAAAAGTGCTCACGCGGGGACCCTAAAACCCTTACTGGGCCACCCCTTCAGAATTGTTAGGGGTGTTTCAGGGGTCGGATGCAATTGCTACATTTCACCACGTTTAAAGCAATTGTTATGATCACCAGAAGTTTTTCAGTCCTCATTTATTTAAAGAGACGTTCCGGCCAACCTGTGGAGGAATGGGCTATTTTTCTCCGCATTACCACCAACTGTGTTTCCAAGGAGTTGTCCTTACAACGGAAGTGTCATCCCGATCACTGGAACGCTTCCGCGGGCCGGGCCATTGGTAAAACCGAAAAGGTCAGATTATTGAACGCCTACCTGGATACCGTTGAGGCCAAGGTCCATGAAGCCAAACACCAGTTGCTTGAAAAAGACAAGATCGTTACGTCTTCCATTCTCCGGGACATGCTTCAAGGTCGGGAGTCCGTGGGAGACCGGCACATGCTGCTGGAAGTTTTCAAACACCATAATGATCAGATGGCCGCCCTGGTCGGTCGGGAATATGCTTTGGGGACTTTGGTACGGTTCAACTCCGCGTTAAAACACACCCGGGATTTCATCCTGTGGAAATACAAAGTGGCCGACCTGGACGTAAAAAAACTGAACTACGAGTTTATTACTGAATTTGAATTCTGGTTCAAGACCGTCAAAAATTGCTGCCATAATACCACTATCAAATATATCGCCTGCTGCAAGAAAATGGTTTTGACCTGTATGAAACATGGCTGGCTGGAACGGGACCCGTTCATGAATTTCAATATGGCGCTTCGGGAAGTAGAACGGGTCGCCCTGACAGATCAGGAATTACAAACGATGGCGACCAAGGAATTTTCGTCCGACCGGTTGCGAAATGTGCGGGACATTTTCGTCTTCAGTTGTTTTACCGGGCTGGCCTATTCCGACATAAAAAAACTTCGCCGCTCCGAGATCAGCACCGGGATCGATGGGGAGAAATGGATTTTCACCAAGCGGAAAAAGACGGACACGGCGTCCCGGATTCCGGTTCTTCCTGTGGCGCTTGAGATCCTGAAACGATATGACGACCACCCGGTTTGCCAGATCAAAGGGTTGGCCTTGCCCATCCTGACCAACCAGAAAATGAATGAGTACCTAAAGGAAATCGCGGATGTTTGCGATCTGAATAAGAACCTGACTTTCCATATTGCCCGGCATACTTTTGCCACCACCGTCACCCTGAGCAATGGCGTGCCGATCGAAACCGTGTCCAAAATGTTAGGGCATCGGAATTTGAAAACGACCCAGCACTATGCAAAGATTTTGGACAAGAAAGTCAGCCAGGACATGCAGGCGTTGAAAGAAAAATTAAGTCTGAAGTCGTCCGGAAATTAGGCCATTAGATTTTAAAAAGCCCCCTCGCACCTGGCCGGTTTTTACATAATGTGATATTATCGGTTCGCTTCGCACTCCGCCCTTCGGGACGGGTCCGATAATCACATTATGTAAAGTAGCAGAGCTACCCACCGGCCAGGCCAGCCCTGCGAAAGACAAGATCGCATTTAGGTTCGTCCGAGATTTTTTTGTGGCACATATTTGAAATTTCTTTAGGTAAGGTGCGAGGCTGAATAAGGGTTCCTTCGTCAGAATGTCAGGAGTGAAATTGCCGCAAAATGAATTTTAAGGCGCTGGTAGGATTTTCTCATGGCCCAGCCAGATTCGGAAATGGGTAGGCCGATTAAGATCGCTTCTATTTAGCCCTATCTCCTGGGAGGGCCAAATTCTACTGATACGATATAAAGCCAGTAAAATATGCTCCAAAACAAGCCGTCTATGCTTACCCATGTTCTAACCCATAAATACGTGACACCTTATCCCTGCAAGATGTACAAATGTGTCACGAGGGAACAAAAAAGGAGAAATGTGCCACCCCATATCGGCCAGATGTCTTGGTGTGGCACATTGCCTGTTAAATACGACATTAACGTGCCGGGAAGCGCATAGTATTTCCAAACCTCACGATAAAGCACCAGGCCCAAGAAGAAGCTCAAAAACGAGAACAAGAAGATTATGGTTTATCTGTCCGTTGCGGAATTGACATCGTTACCGGATATGCCTACCAAAAGGAGGCATGACAAAAATGCATTCGCTACTTGGACGAGTTTGTCCATGTTTGTGTGTCACAAATGGCATAAAAAGACAAATTTGAATCCGTAGTTGGCAACAATGAAAGATCAATTTCAGCGATGCATTTGCTTAATCTATCGCAGCCGGGCAGCTCCAGATCACGGCCCTACGGTATCCCGGCTTTGATAACTTCTAAAGAAGTATAGGATTGCTTCGGGCATCGTTTATTTGCCGGGCAGTAGAAGCGCAATCCTATACTTCCTTAGAAGTGAGGTTCAACAAACGCAGCTTTTCCGTTTCCCTTTCCAGCATAATTGCAGCGCACAAATCCAGCGCCGGGACATTTAAAAGCTGGGCAAACCTGATGACTTCACCCATCGAAAGCCAGCCAGGGCCGATCAGTTTTTTGACGATCCTGCCATAATTAATTCCCAAATCCACAGCAATCGTGCTCAAGGGAACTACTAAGCAGATTTCCCTTACCGTGGTAATCTCCCTACTCCGGAAGGCGGCACCGGCAGCTTTGTAACGAATATCTTTGGTCATACAATTTGGCTACTGCTGGGGTGACTGTTTTGTTTTGAAGGAGTTCCGGACTTCTGCTTTTACGGTTCGCTTAGTCAGATAGTCCTGAATTACTCCGGGTCGGAAGCGTACACATTTTCCGGACACCCTTATAAAAGGAATCTGCCGGGAGCAAACCCATTTATCCACGGCCTTAACGGACACGCCGAAGGCCTGGGCGACTTCTTTTTTATTCAAAAGCCTTTCCATGATTTAAGGAATTAGAGGTTAGAGATTTTCTTTTAGGGGGAGAACAGGAACCTTTACTCTTACTTTTAAATAAGCCTGGTAAAGGAGGCAAGACGCCTCGATCAGGCGGACAATTTCCTCGTAATAAAAAAGAATTTCCTTCCGGGGGAAGTAGCCGAGATCCTCGTCCGAACTGGTTAAAGTCCGGGAAAAAACGTCCCAAAGGACTTCTCGGGCTGAGTCCAGGTCAACGCTGGTGAAGAAACCGTAAAGAATTTCCTGGGGGTTTTGAATTTCTTCCCCGGTCAGGCGGAGGGGGATGTTTTCGGCTAGGTGGGTGCTGTTTAGAACTCGCATAAGTATATTATTGAAAGCTGAATAATATATTAAAAGGAGTCTTTGAAGATGGGCGGACGCATAAAGAGGGGGCGTAGGCCGCAACTTACTGCCGGGTGGTTCGCGAAAACCTGGGACAATAAGCGGGCCCACACCCCCTCTTTTGAAGAAGATATGGGCGTTCCACTTATCATCTCGTCCCTTTTGAAATTTCGCGATTTCCCGGCGAGACTCTAAGCGAATTGCTTCAATTACTTTTATTGAAGAATCGCAAATGTATCAAAATGCTTTTAAAACCTATAGGCATCCGAATATTCTACGAATATACCCCAATTTTTGATTCACGGTACGATCGTACCGTGAAAAGTATATAAATTTCTCTGACCTTGATAGTCAAAGAATTAGGAAGTCAATGACTAAGAACCAGATTTTGGAGTTAAATAAGGCCTTTGGCGCTCATGTAAAAGCAATAAGAGAACAGCAGGGCTTGTCTCTGGTTCAACTTTCATACAAGTGTAGTCTTGATGAAAGTCACATTAGTAAGATTGAGAATGGAAAGAAAAATATTAATTTATCGACTTTATTTGAACTGGCGAAAGGACTAGGGACCGACCCGATAGAATTAATCCAGTTTAATTAGAACGGACAAACAAGTAGTCCATCAATAGCAACCTCCGACAAAAATGGGTGTTTTAACGGTTGTCAAAACCAAAAAAAATACATGTCACCCGCAAGAAGCCATTCAATTATTCTCATTCATGTCTTTTTCGTACATTCCGCATCAAACAATATACAGCAGTGTTTAATAAAGTATTAAACAGCTTACTAGGTCTAAAAGTCGGCGCCGAATTCTCTTATAGGAGAATCCAAAAGTATACCTAACTGTCTACATCATCGAGTTCTAAATGCCTATTCCATGATTCATTTCGATAGTGAGAAAAATAAGATCTTTTTTGGTAGTACAAATAAGCTAGCCGAATGGGTCAGCTCCAATCTCACTCAAACGGATATCATTAGCAAAATAAAAAATTTGCTGAAGAATTATTTGGAATTAGATAACGTGAGCTTTCTATTTGGTTCTGGCACATCTATACATTTGGGTGCAGTGGCCATTAGAAACTTTCCGATTGAAGTTGAAGAGTACATAAAGAAAAAAGACGAAGAAGATTTTATTGGCGATAATACATACAAAGAGTTCACCAAAACCATCAACTCATTACAAGCTGAAAATCTAAAATACGGTCGAGAGCACTTAATTCATGGCACCAACGAATACAAAGACGAAAAGGGCTGGAAATTCAAAATAGAAGATGACATAGTCCGCGATGCGGATTCTGGCGAAATAGCGTCTGAATACGAGAAGGTCCTGAATTATTTAATCGCAAAGGAATATGTTCTAAGAGAGGACAAAAGCACTCCTTTTGATAGCACAATCAGTGAACTGATCACTTCGATTAAAGAAGGGCTCTTTTCGGTATGTAATATTGAAAAAAGATCAGTCTCTCAAGTTGTAATCGACAGGAAGAAGAATAGTGCATTTGAAAGCCAAAATCAACAAGGCATACTCTTAGAGAGGAACAAGTATATATTCCATGAAAAATTCCTTAAAGCTCTACTGCAAAGACCTCTAAATTTAAGAAGAGCAAATATCTTTACCGTCAATTACGATTTAGCATTCGAGTATGCATTCGACAAGTTAGGCATTCATTATATAGATGGATTTGCTGGGTTTCATAAGCGATTTTTTAAACCCGAAACGTTTGAATACGATATATTTTACCCCGGTTCTACAACATCAGGTAAAGTTCAACGCATAGAAAAGGTTGTTCGATATTTTAAACTACACGGATCATTATCTTGGATTAACTCTGAATTAAGAGACGCTAATAATCTTTACGGCATCGAAGAAAAACCTTTAGAGCTGATAGAATCCCTAGAAAAAAAGGGGGAGATATTAATTTATCCATCAGCAGTAAAAAAATCCTATACTCTCGATTTGCCGTATTCCGAACTATTTAGGCAGTTTGCTTCAACCATCACTCAATCGCAATCTGTCTTAATAACGATTGGATATTCTTTTGGAGACGACCATTTTAATGACATAATATATCAGGCCTTATCAAATCCAACATTCACTCTCATAATTATTGACTTTACTGGATCACGTAATCCCAATATAAAAGCCGTGCAAGAACTAAATGATCCTAGAATTATTATTCTTGAAGGCGAGTTCTTTGGCGATTTTCTGACTTTCTCCGATACACTGATGCCCAATTTCAATAACGTCGATAATTATGAAAGAATCGCCGCAACATTAAATGACTTGTTTGGCGGAAAAAAAGATCCTGTTGACCAAATAGAATAACACGCCAAAGAACACCCAAAAATGAGAGAAAGAAATATTGGAAAGGTAATTTCTATTGACAGCTTCAGAGTATACATAAGGTTAGACGACGACCTGAAAAGCCTTTATAAAAATGGTTATGAAGATATTTATGAAGTTGCACGAATTAATTCCTATGTAATAATCCCCATTGGTGCCGATAAAATAGTCGCTATGGTTACAAGTGTTAGATCAATTGACGAAACAGAAATAGGAAAAAACAGGGAAACGGCGATATTTTTGACGAAGTCTGCTCGGTATTTGGTTGCTACAATGATTGGAACAATAGAGGATAATGGAAGATATATCCAAGGGGTTTACAATTATCCCATACTAGACAATCCTGTTTGGTATGTCACAAGGCAGAATCTGAACAATATTTTTGACCAAAATGAAAAAGATGAAATAAATCTTGAGGAAGACTATTATCTGCCAATAGGAGTTTCACCATCATTTTCTGACTACAAAATTAAAATAAATCCAGACAAATTTTTTGGAAAACACGCCGCAATTTTAGGCAACACAGGTTCGGGAAAATCTTGCACCGTCGCTTCAATCATTCAGAGCTTGTTTAACTTTGAATATAATGGAAAAAAACTACAAAACGCACACATTATAATTCTTGATACAAACGGTGAATACAAGCAGGCTTTTCAAGGATTGGAAGAGGATCCATATAAACATATTGAACTTGTTAACCCATTCCGGATAGACAGAAATGGAATGAAAGTACCCTTTTGGTTCATGAATTTCGCAGACTTCGATTTTCTATTTGAACCAACGTCAGGAACACAGGCACCTATTTTTAAAAGAGCATTGGGCCTGGCAAAAAATCAAAAAGCTGCTGAAAATAAACCCATCCTAAATAGGTTTACGGAAAAAGGAATTCTGGGCCTATTTGACGCCTCACCCGACGATATAAAAAAGAAAAAATGTAATCAGAATTATGGCAATTGGGTGTATAAGGCCAACAATGAAATATTAGGCCTTGCTGGAGCGATTACACCACTTGGCAATCAAATACTAGTAGACATTCAAAACGCATTACTGGTACTTGGAGCAAACAACACCTTGACCGATGAAAAAAACGCATTAGAAGTTTTAGAGAATAAATATTTGGAGTATTCTAGCTCACTAAATGTCGAACAAATTGCTATTGAAAAAAATATTGATCTGCCAATTTGGTTTAGCTTCCAGGATTTAATCACTAGATTCTTTGATGAAGCAATTAATGAGCAAGAAAATTCAGGGAATAGACTAAGAGAATTTGTATCGACATTAAGATTAAGATTACAGTCTTATCTAAGCGATGAGAGAATTTCACAACCTCTTCTTCTAAGTCATAATGAAGAAATCACAGACGCGCTCGCTAAATTCATTTCATTTATTTTGGGGGATTTTTGCAAAGTATACGAAACTTCTGACACAGATATGTTTACGAAATTTTATGAAAAACAATTAGCCAAAAAGGGAATTCACAAATTAGAAGCCAAGAAAGCAAGCCAGGTAACAATAATCGACATGTCCCTACTACCTTATGAAGTTTTAGAAACTGTCACAGGACTAATTGGAAGGCTCATTTTGGAGTTCGTCTCTCGATTTCCTGAAAAAGACCGAGGCACGTTACCGATCGTAATCGCACTTGAAGAGGCCCAAAACTATATCCCAGAAAAAAATCGCGGTGATAGAGAATCAATAGCCAAGAGAGTTTTTGAACGTATTGCGAGAGAAGGTCGAAAATATGGAATATCATTATTAGTTTCCAGTCAACGACCTTCTGAACTATCAAAAACCGTATTGTCTCAATGCAATTCATTCATAATTCATAGGCTCCAAAATCCAGAGGATCAAAAATATGTCAAGCAGTTGGTATCAGCGGCCAATGAAGACATTCTCCAACAATTACCAATTTTACCTCAACAACATGTTGTAATAATGGGCGATGCTGTGAGAACACCTGTTCAGGCGAAAATGAACACCGCTGACCCGAAGCCAAATAGCAACAATCCTAAATTTATCGAGCATTGGACAAAAGATACGAAAAAGGACTTTCCGAATTATAAGAAAATAACAGAAGCTTGGGAAAAAGGGGGGAAATATAACCCGGATAATGAACATACAACGGAAGAATAGATTCTTCAGCGTCAAACAACCGATACATCTCGGTCAAGCCCGGATGTGGCTCAGCCGCATCGAACATTCCGGCTTTTAATGCATTCTGAATCGCCCGAGTTAATTGGGGTCTAAGCCTGAAAATATATCATTGTCTTGTCGGGTATTGGAATGAAAGCCAACTTCAAGGTCAGAATCAGCCTTTAATATCCAGTAATAGTGGCTCCCTGCCAATAAGTGGGACAGTGTCCCACTTATTTTAAAGGAAAGCTATAATTTCCTCATATAGATAAAGTCAGATCATCAAAAGCCTTTCCATAAGCCTGGGTAAGATATCGTTTCAGAAATGAAAAAGCGGAAATCTTAACGCCATATTTCCCCCAAAAGACCACCTGCTATCTGGCAACCGCTCTGGCATTCCTTACCTGAAAATATCAGGAATAAAAAAGACCCCATTTCTGGAGCTCCTTAAAATGTCATTAAATAGATTTAGTGGCCGTGAAATCCCAAAATCATTGCAGCAATTAGATGTCCCACGGCATGTTCACCAATGGTGCCTGCACCTTTTAGGGCTTTGCGACTTGCTTTTTTAATCCAGCTTTCAGTTTCCGGTCCCAGGTTTCCATTTTCGGGCATTTCCCTTTGTAAAATGGGCTTGAGATCTTCAATATCCCGTTCGTCGACCCCTGTATTTCGAAGCGTAGAGGACAATTTATCCCAGTCACCTTTGTTGACGGTGATCTTCGCGTTTAGGTTCGAATGATCGCCTGTATTTACGACGACCCCATCACCTGAATTATGGATTTCTGTGTTGTTCATGATGGTCACAATTTTTTGATTATTATCGCTATTTTTTTGGTTAAAAGTTGATATGTCTATTTTATATCCGAATTCGTCAGCTATTTCTCCTACGAAATCAACCAGCCTGCTCCTGACGATCGTCAACACTTCAGCAAACTTATATTTGCTGCCCTCAATACCTCCGGATATGACTTTAATATTGTCACCTGGATTCCGGTTTCTCAGAGCCGTTTCAAAGAGCCTCAATATTTCAAACTGAAGAGTCATACCTACAGCATGGTCGTTGTTTTTAGAGTCATCTTTCATCGCCTGTACGATGGTTTCTACTGTGCTAATTCCTTCGCGGAAATTTAAATACCGAAATGACTCATGCAATCTAGGCTCCTCAAGTAATGTAGCAGGAACAACTTCTGTGCGGGAAGCTCCATTAAAATAAAACACAAGACGGATCTCCCCAGGGCATTTCCTGTAAGCAGGAATATCCTCACTATCAACGCCTGCGTATCCTTCCAGCTCAAGTTTCGCAAATTCCATCAATGTGGTATTCTTAATGAGTCTTCCAAAGTACCTGAGTTTTAACAGTGGACCCACAAGGCTCTTATCCATGTCAAGCAGATCGTTAATTAATTCCTGGGCCAAAAACTGATTGTGAGATTCCATCATATTTGGTGGCTTAAATCATGATACATGCAAAGCTACAAATTGCATTATGAATAATATTAAATAAAAGCCCCATAAAATGGGACTGCCGGATCTCTCCTCTACGCATTAACAAAAGGCCTTGGGATACAACCCGAAGAATTATTTAATTTTAGCTTTAATGAAAAATAGCAACTTATTTTTGGCGCCATAATTCATAAGACTATCTATATAGATTTTGAGACAAAGTATGATAAGTTTTCAACCAGACAGTGCGGAAACTCTACTAGGATTCTATTGCGAGACCGATGCCTTCACAAGGCCCGAAAACTTTTCGTTACCGTTTTCAACTTCGCTAAATTCTTCCTAGCGCTAAAGACATCCATTACATATACTTCATCAATTCCTCAACTAATCGAAAGACGGTAGTCGAGGACTCCTCTTTTGCAGGACTCGTATGTTTGAGCAAAGTATAATTTCGCTTGGCACGGTCTATAGCAAGGTGCGTTCTCGTATAAGCCTTTCCTTGCTTAGTTTTTACCACCTCCCATAACAAATCAAAAAAACCTTGAGATACCGTTTTACTTGCTTTCCCGTCGTAAGCTAACTCGTATTCTTTCAAGTAACCATTCAATTTTTTATCATAAAATTTTCTATCCATTTTCCCCCCTTGGTGGTCTTCAAAATGGAGAATCAACCAATATTCAAAAGCTTGATTAGAGTAGCCTATGCCAAACCCTAATTTATTTGCCAATATTATTGCCGCATTAAAATTTTGCAACTGCTGAGGATTATCCGGCTTGGGATCTGCGTCGAATACACACCACACCTGGTCATAAACTCCCTTTTCCGCTAACTCAGCCGCTCTCTCTATCAACGAAACAGTAATATACCCCTCCCCTACGGGTTTTATAGTTGCGTTTGCCAATTTAAATTTTCTAAAATAGGAAGGCTCAGTATTTTTTCCTTCGCAGACAATCAAAATAGCTTGCCTTTCAATCAATGTTGGGGCGCTTCGCTCGAGGGAAGGCTCGCTTCGCTTACTATCTTTAGCAGCAGATAAAGCTGCGTTATGCTTTTTTCTTGCCGCTTTCTGTTCCTTCTTCTTATCTTTCATTTGCCCAAGCTATTATGTTCGACAATCTCTGAAAAGTATCCTAAATAAGGCGTTGCACCATACTTACCTTTAATATAATTATCCTCAAAGGCTTCTGATTTTCGGACTTCTCCGCTTTTAAAATCTGACAGGGAATACATTTTAGCAGCGCCATACCTATCCTTTTCCATAAACCAGACTTGATCTCTCCGAAACAATTCACTACTCAAAAGATTAGTATCATGTGTATTAAAAATCAGTTGAGAGCTATTAGGGTTTAACTCCCTGGAATTAAATAATGCCACAATCTTGCAAACTAAATTAGGATGAAGCTTCGAGTCGAGTTCATCGACGATTAGGGTAAGGCCATTTTCCAAGGAGTCTAAAATGGGCCCAGTCAATGCAAAAAACTTTCTCGTTCCGGATGATTCATCATCGTCCATAGAAAATTCTATTTCTCCAATTGATTTACGATTCTTGTCGTATATTCGATGCGTAGTAATAACATCTGAAATAAAGTCTGTTGCTCCTTCTTTGGTCCCTCTATCTATCAACTCAAGCAAATCTCTAGATGCATCCTTAGGTAGATTCTTAGGATCAATCTTTTCAAGGGAAACATCCTGAATACCCAGGTCCGCTGCTTGCAACAATTCAAGAATTTTTTTCTTATGCTCAGGTCGCTCCGTCCTGCCCATTGTAAAAGTTTGGTATCCCTCCTCTCTCAAACCTGAAATAATTCTTAGATTATTAAACCATTCAATGGTAGAGACAGAATAAGCCTCATTAAATTGAGCCGCAACGGATAAAAATAGTGCGTTATTCCGGACTAAATCGCCCTTGATAAGCGGCCCGCCCTTGGAGAAACTGCGCTGATGATAGTCGAAATTTTGGCCTTTACGGTAAAAAAGCTCAATTTCCTTAGTCTTAGGCTTATGGTAAAACCATTCTTTAATGACTCTTTCTCTGTTGACTTCAAATCCATATCTATAAATGGAGTTCTTATGCAGAAAGATGATCTCAAATTCGCTCCCACTAATTTCATGGGTATCTATGAGCATAAAAGCTTCTACGCCAATGGGGTCGCTTTTCTGACTTTCCCTTGAAGAAGAAATTACAAAACGCTTCATGAACATAAACGCCTCAATAAACTTACTTTTCCCACTGGCATTGGGTCCATACACCACCGCGCTTTTTAAAATTCGCAGATTGAACTGCGTATTGTCAATAATATTTTCTTCTTCTCTGGTGTCTTTGTCATAATTAGATGCCACCATACTAAGGGTAGCCTTTTCCTTGAATGTTCTAAAATTTCGAACGGAAAATTGAATGAGCATGGCTGCTATGTTTTTGTAAATATCCGATTATTCCGGGGAAAGACGAATAATAATATTCATTTTAGCAATAAAAGTGCTAAAAATGGCATTATTTTACATACATCGCTTAAATTATCGCAAATTAACCTAATGCTTTAGAATAAATTCCTATACATCATGCTCAGACCTAAGTATAAAAATGAAATCTTCGCACTTTTGAATAACACACAACCCGGCGTCGATAGCTTTGAATACGAAGATGCTGTTGAGAGAGGTGAAGATGCTTTTATCATAACCTTCAAACAAACACCTCTAAAATTTCTGATTATAAACGCGCCAAATTCATACGAGGCATTTAAATATATGTACACTTTCTACGCCCCAGGATTCCCAATAAGCCATAATCTACCTGGTACGGGCTTTTGCAATTTTAACACACTGATAGGTTATTTGGCGGATTGGCTTGGTAACCAGCTCAATCCTTACATCGAAGACCTAGTCGAAACTGACCTCTGGGCCACATACATAAATTCGCCAAAATCACTAAACCTTTCTGTTATAAATTTCAATGAACAGACGGCATTCTCTACGCAGGACAGAGAGAGAGTCAAATTTGCTATCTTGGAATTAAAGCTCCTAATTCAACAGCAATTCCAAACCAGCGCGGCGCAGCAACAGCTAGTAAACGAGCGTCTTGATTATCTGGCAGACGGAGTCGATAGGCTTAATAAATTTGACTGGATGGGAATTCTTTTTAATATAATTATTGCTATAACAATAGCTCTTACTCTCGATACAGAAAAAGGCAGGTCCTTATACGAATTATTCAAAAAAGTTTTGTCCGGAATCCCCCAACTGGGACGTTAAAACTCTCAGCAAATTTGCTTCCATTTTCGCCAAACCGCATCCGTAAGCCATTTTAAAATAATAACTGTAATTTAGAACAAACCATATATTTAGATTTTGTAAAAAATGGGGGTCAAACAGACATTTACTAACATAACTAAGATTACAAGCTAATTAGTGAGACAGCGTCTCACTAATTAGATCCCAATTCAATTTGTGGAGCAGTGCCCGACAAATTTCTTAAACCACTCTCTTTTTAAACCTGAATGATTAACAACACAGGAAAAATGTGCCACACTTTTCCGAAAATCATGCTCAAAATCTTACCTTTATCCCGATAAAAATTGCCTCCGCTCCCCTCGTCCGAGCGATCCATAATCACTACCTACAGCGCATACTAAGTAATTGACTAATAAGGCGTAAGAGTCCAGGAGTTAAAGCCACCCTCTCCGCTAGTTGATTTTTCAAAATGTATTAAGGGCTTGTAAAACGCTGGTTTTGCGGGCCTTTTTAAATTTTCCACTACAATTTGATCGAAAAGAATTCAAAAATTCGGTGCACAATTCGGTGCACCGGAACTTATCTCAATTTTGGTGCACCGAATGACACGGAAAGCCAATAGGAGAAAGGATTTCAAGAGATCAAACCTTTTGGTGACGGATACCACAACATTCGTAAACACACAAAAGCAGTGGAAACATGGAACATCACATCAGCGTCCTCTTTTACGCCAGGAAATCCAAAAAGACCAGCTCGGGCCAAATCCCCCTTTACATTCGGATTACCGTCAACGGCCAACGGATAGAGCACAGCATCCAACGGTACGTACAAGCCGCCCAATGGTCGCCGGCGGCAGGTCGGATGAAAGGCAACAGCGATCCGGTCAGACAAGTCAATCTCTACCTGGACACCCTCACCACCAAAGTTCTCCGGTTGGAGCGGGAAATGGTCATGGACGGCCAAGCCGTCAACTTCGATACTTTCCGGGAAAAGTGGCTGGGCGTCACCGAAGCACCCCGGATGCTGATCGAAGTCTTTCAGCAGCACAATGACCAAATGGCCTCCCTGGTCAAAGAAGGCAAAGATTACTGCGCCGCCACCCTCATCCGGTACAACACGTCCAGGGACCATACCAAGGCATTTATCCAATGGAAATACAATCTTGACGATATCGACATTAAGCGACTGAATTACGAATTCGTCTCCGATTTTGAGTTTTGGCTGAAAACCGAAAGGCACTGCGGTCACAACACGACCATGAAATATATCAGCAACTTGAAGAAAATCGTAAATAACTGCCTCCGCAAGGGTTGGCTGCTCAAAGACCCATTCCTGGGTTTTAAGATGACGCGTCAGGAAATTGAAAAAGAAGCCCTGACCGAACAGGAAATGAAAAAAATCCATTCCAAGAATTTCCCGGTAGACCGGCTGAATTTTGTAAAAGACATATTTCTGTTCAGTTGCTTCACCGGGCTGGCCTACGCCGACGTTAAAAAATTGAAACGAACGGAGATCCAAAAGGGAATCGACGGGAACTATTGGATTCTGACCAGCCGGCAAAAAACGAAGACCAAATCCCGGATTCCCATTTTGCCCGCGGCGCAATCCATTATCGAGAAATATAAGGATTATCCTCCCTGCTGCATTTCCGGCCTTCTTCTGCCGGTTATGAGCAATCAGCGGATGAACTCCTATTTGAAAGAAATTGCCGATCTATGCGATATTCGGAAAAACCTGACGTTTCATATCGCCCGTCACACTTTTGCAACGACGGTCACTTTGAGTAATGGGGTGCCGATTGAGTCGGTTAGCAAGATGTTGGGGCATCACAGCTTAAAAACGACGCAGCACTATGCGAAAGTCCTGGATAATAAAGTGAGCGAAGACATGGACAAATTGAGAAAAATGATGAATTTGCCTGGATAAGTCATAAAAATGTATAAAATCAATTCCGGAGATCTTACCCATTTCCTTTTAAATGCGGTAAAAAAGACGCCTGGCATGTTCCTAATGGATACCAAATTGATTTCGCTTGAGAAATTCTTAACCGGGTACAGAATAGCGACGAAGATGAATGCTCCGAAAAAAAAGGATCGTTTTCTGGAACACTTTAGTGAGTGGTTTTTACAACGGAAGAATCTGGATGACGGACTAATGTGGTATCCGTTAATTCTCGAAGAGTGCAACAATTCCGAAGAAGCCGCCTTGCTGAAGTTTTGGGACTATTTGGAAATATTCAACGTTGAAGTTCCTGAGTAGCTTTCGGTTTTAAAAACTTCTGTACCGCGTCGGAGACTTAAATTGGTTTGAGTAACGGCTTGACCTTTTTACAATAGTCCAGAAAGCCGGGTTCGTCTTTAACAGCATAGGCCCTGGCAAAACCGCAATTTTCCATGACTATCCTGAGATAGTTTACAAAAGTGGTTTCATGCTCTTCATTGAGAAAGCGGCTGTCCACCTGAGGACTGGCCGTGAGTTCAACGGAATAAGCAGGCCCTCCACTGATATTGTCTTTGTGGTAGTAGTCCGCCGACACTGGAAGTGCGAATGGCTTGTCGTCCGGGTCGATTTCCTCCGCTTCAGTCAAGAGATACTTTAAAGGAAAGAGTTGAATGGGATCGGCCCCTTCCCAGGGGATCGTGGCATCGGCGTCATAATCCCATGCAAAATTGCAGGAGCCAACTACTTTATAAAATACTTTCAGCGATAAAGGGACATGCCCCAAATCGCTGACAATTTCTTGTAGTTCATCAACATAGAATGATGTCTCCAATTGAGGTTTTAGAACGGGAAACTCGAAATCCTCCACGGGGTCCTTCTTAAAACAATAATTCTCATCAACCAGGGCGGCATGGATAACCCCCAAATTATAAGCGACCCTATTCATGGTTTCGTTTAAGACCGCGTTTGTATCTACCAAATTGTTCCCTTCAAAAGCGTCTTTGCCCATGCGTTCCAATTCTTCGTAGACTTGAACAGTATTACCTTGAAGGTATCTTGCTAACACATTCATCGCTGTAACCTGGATATAGATAGTAAGATACCGCTTATTTACAAATGTGAATAAGCCGCCAAATTTAAAAAAAATAGTCCCCAACTACTTCCCCATACGGAAATCTCCGGCTTCTCAGAATTTAAATTGGGCGTAAAAAATGAGCAGACTATTGTATATCACCGACGACACACAAAGACCTTCCGGAGATCAACTTGTCACACTGGCCGACTTGGAGAAATTTCGGGTCACCCTGATGATGGATATTAAAATGATGCTGGAAGGGCATATAGGCAAGACGCCCAAACGTTGGCTGAAATCCTACGAGGTAAGGAAATTCCTCAATATATCGGCTGGGACCCTTCAGACACTCCGGAACAATAGAAAAATACCATTTACAAAAATCGGGGGGCTTATATATTATGATACGGTGGAAATTGAAAAGGTTATGAGCGATCAAAAAAGAGTGCCTTAAACCCAGGTCCCCAAGGCTAGAAACCTTTCGTTTGAATTCGGGACGCAGTGCGTCCCGAATTCAGAAATACCTTGCTCTCGCCTGCGAACGGAGCCTACATTTAATTAACAATCAATTATTTATGGCTTTTATCTAGCGATATGTGTTGTATCTTGTGGTCTATATGACAGATTCAAAACGCAATATTAAGATTGACGCTGCACAAAAGCCAGACCTTCCCAAAGAGCTATTTTGGGATTGGCGATACCATGAAATTGACTGGCAAAAGACCTATCTAAGCATTATAGAAAGAGTGCTTGAACGGGGAACAAAGGACGAATGGAAGGAGTTAATCCGTTTTTACGGAGAACCCAAAATCAAAACTGCCCTTACAAAAGAGATAATGTATTTACCCGATTATATCATTGAGGAAGTAACCCGCTATTTTAGCCTTCGACAGGAAGACCTTGCATGCTACGTAAGGCAAAAGTTGAGAAGGGGACAATGGATATAATAATAAGAATAACGGGACGCAGTGCGCCCCGATTTGGAAGTCTGAATGCGCTTTTTTTATGCGCATAGCAAGATGTCTTTTCGTCAACATTTTTCCATCTACCTTGTGGTCGATTTAAACCACTTTTTGAGGCCTAAAAGTGCTTTGAGTTTACGTGATCGTAAGTGGCTAAGAGGCATCTATTTCTTCCGTAATTTGTTCGCCAGACTGAAAATCAAAGCTACTAGATAATAAAAAATATAACAAAGCAAAAATCCAGCACAAATAATGAGTATAATAAGGATACA
>Ga0302309_10000541_pt1 | contig 42802 bp, 25 predicted proteins | sample III_Palsa_N1_1_FD_200453 | JGI IMG/M metagenome (GOLD analysis project Ga0302309, IMG submission 200453) | Peat permafrost microbial communities from Stordalen Mire near Abisko, Sweden - III_Palsa_N1_1 | ecosystem: Environmental > Terrestrial > Soil > Palsa > Peat permafrost | place: Sweden...
CCGGCCATTTCAAATATGCGCGGTGCATAATAAATTATGGCGTTTATGCCCGATACCTGGTTAAAAAATGCGAATAACATAGCTAATACAATAGGCGTTTTATATTGCCCTGAGAAAAGATCGTCACTGTGGCTTATTTTACTGTGCAAGTCGGAGTTTTGTATAGCGATGAGTTCGTCAACACAGTTGAGCGGATTTATTACGCGCAAAATCTCAAGCGCTTTGTCGGTTTCGCCTTTTTTAAGGATGAGCCATCTAGGGCTTTCGGGTATAAAATAGATCAGTACAAAGAAAAGCGCTGATGGGAAGGCCTGTACGCCCAGCATCCAGCGCCACGAGGCATCGCCGCCCTGGCTGATGAGATAATTACTTAAATAGGAGATGAGTATGCCCAATACTACGTTAAACTGAAACAGGCCTACCAGCCTGCCACGACGGTCGGCAGGGGAAACTTCAGATATATATATCGGTGCAGTAACTGAAGAAATACCTACGCCTAAACCACCAATTAACCTGAAGCAAAGGAACAAGTACCAGTTGTCGGCAAGTGCGGTGCCAATTGATGATAAAAGATAAGCTGCGGCTACAAAATACAGGGTGTTTTTCCGGCCAAAACGGTCTGATGGCTTTGCACCTAATAACGAACCGATGACAGTCCCTATTAATGCTATTGAAATAGTAAGCCCGTGTGCGAATACTGAAAGGCCCCAGTACTGCTGGATAGATCTTTCAGCACCGGATATTACTGCCGTATCAAAGCCGAATAAGAAGCCGCCAAGGGCTACGACCATGGACCAGGCCATGACGGAATGTTTTCTCATAATTAAAAAAGGTGTTATTGGATTTATTACTGACCGCAAGGTATAGGCTTTGGCAAGGCGGCCGTTATCAATTTTATATCAAAAAAGTATAAAAACAGAATATATTATAATCACCTAATAGTCAGCCACATAATTTTATTAGCAGGAAGCATCCATATCAAAAAGTTTGATTTTGTTACCTGGTTTCTTCAATCTGGTTACATAATGATACACGATTGAAGATGCCTGGATTTGGAACATGCATTGTATTGTATGTACATTTATAATATAAATCCGGCACGCCGGCATCAAACCATTATAGCTTAGATAATTTCATTTTATTAAAAGCCAAAATTTTCGTGAAAGTATTTTATAAGATTTTTAGTCTGCTTATAACCATAATTGTTTTGTTCAGCTGCAACAACGCTGATAAAACATCGCAGTATACTATAGGCTTCTCGCAATGCGTGGGATCTGACCTTTGGCGCCGTACCATGCTGGAGGAAATGAAAATGGAACTTTCGCTCCACCCCAGTGCAAAGTTTGTTTATGCCGATGCTGATGGCAACAGTAAAAGGCAAATTCAGCAGGTTAAGGATATGGTTAACCAGGGGATCGACCTTCTTATTATCTCTCCCAATGAAGCCAAACCATTAACCGATGTTGTTGAACAAACCTATAATAAAGGTATACCGGTAATTGTTATCGACCGTAAAACAGCTTCACCGCTATACACCGCCTATGTAGGTGCCGATAATTACGAGATAGGAAAAATGGCCGGTGAATACCTCGGCTCATTGTTAAACGGTAAAGGGAATGTGCTGGAAGTAATGGGATTGCCCGGTTCGTCGCCGGCAATTGAGCGCGACCGGGGGTTTACTGACGCATTAAATAAGTTTAATAACCTGCATATTACTGCACAGGTATACGGCGATTGGCTGAAAGATAATGCCAAAAAGCAACTGTTGCTTGTTAAACCTCAATTGAAAAATATTGACGCCGTTTTTGCCCATAATGATGTGATGGCAGCTGGTTCGAGGGAGATTTTGACGCAGGCCGGGCTGAATAAGGTTGTAAAGGTAATTGGTGTTGATGCTTTACCCGGCGACGGCGGCGGCCTGCAGATGATCGATTCGAAAATTATCGATGCGAGTATGTTGTACCCCACCGGTGGAAAAGAGGCTATAACTACCGCATTTAAAATACTAAACAAAGAACCTTTCCTGAAGGAAAACATCCTGCAATCGCTCGTGATCGATTCAACCAACGTACAATTAATGAAGTTGCAATGGAACCGGGTAAGCAGCCAGCAAAAGGATATTGAGCGGCAGCAAGCACTACTTGCTGAACAGGAACAGGTTTACAACAGCCAGCAGGTAATCCTGAATATTGTTGTTATCACTTTGGTTTTAGCTATTGTATTTGGGGGATTAGCGTTCTATTCGCTAATGGAGAACCGCAAGATAAACAAAGCACTTGAAGCTAAAAACAACGAAATACTCGAGCAGCGTAACCAATTAATTGACATGTCGGCACGTGCTGAAGCAGCTGTTGAAGCAAAACTTAATTTCTTCACTAATATATCGCATGAGTTCCGTACACCTTTAACGCTTATACTTTCCCCTGTTGAGGATATGATGCGGAATGAAAAGCTGAATATAGTTGCAGGCAAGAGTTTAAAACTCATGCACAAAAATGTATTCCGGTTGCTAAGGCTGGTAAATCAGCTGATCGATTACCGTAAGATAGAGTATGACAAACAGCAGTTAAATGTATCGCCAAATGATATAATTGAGTTTGCTAAAGATATACTGGATAGTTTTCAGCATAACGCGCAGAAACGGAATATCAGCCTAAACCTGGTGACAAAAGAGAATAAAATTATTGTTTGGTTTGATATAAATATGTTGGATAAAGTATTTTTTAATTTGTTGTCAAACGCTTTTAAATTCACCAATGACAATGGCCGGATACAGGTTACGATAAATAAATGCGCTGATGAAACGGTTGAGATTGTTGTACAGGACAATGGCACAGGTATGGAACCGGATGAAGCTGCCCATGTTTTCGATCAGTTTTACCAGGCGGAAAGCGCTATTGCCAAAGGTTCGGGTTTGGGGTTGTCATTATCTAAAGAAATAATAAACCTGCATAAAGGGACACTTGAGGTTAACAGCAAGAAATGGCAGGGAACCGCTTTCACCATAAAATTAAAATTAGGTAGCGCTCATTTACAGGTGCCCGATAAACCGGTTACTGAAAGATTAATAACAGACAAGGCTGATAAAGCTAAATTATACATTACCGATCTTGATAACGAGAACCGTGTTAATATCATAGATCTGTCCAGTTTGCCAAAAGAGCAATCTATACTGATAATAGAGGATAACTCCGATTTGCTTCACTACCTTACCGATAAATTAGGCGATCAATACGAAGTGTTCGCTGCAGGTAACGGCAATAACGGGATTTCAATGGCTTTTGAGCATGTTCCCGACCTCATTATATCCGACATAGTATTACCCGGCGCATCAGGGAAAGAGATTGCCGAGCGCTTAAAAACGGATATGCGCACTTCACATATCCCTGTTATCTTGCTTACTGCCCAAAGTAGCGTTGATCAACAGATAGATGGTATTCGCAGCATGGCTGACGCTTATATTACCAAGCCATTTAACTATGATTACCTCCTTGCTACAGTCGAAAACCTTATCAAAAACAGGGCATTGCTCAGAGAGCATTTTATTAGTGATATAAACCCTGTTGGTAAGTTGCCGGTATCAAAAAGCCTCGACAAAAAGTTCCTGAGTGATTTTTCGGGCATAGTAGAACAAAATTTAAGTAATGAAAACTTTAGTGTTGACGATATTTGCCGGGCAATAGGTATTTCCCGTATCCAACTTTATCGTAAAGTAAAGGCATTATTAGATTGTAGTATCACAGATTATATCCTTAACCGCAGGCTTAAAAAGGCAAAATACCTGTTAAATAACGAGGGTTATTCCATTGCCGAGATTACTTACATGGTGGGATTTTCCAGTCCTAATTATTTTTCTACTGTGTTTAAAAACAAATATGGTTGCACACCAAGCGAGTTTAAGCGCAAACAAGCATCTGATCTATAATACTTCTTGCTTATATAATTTTGTGTGAAACATTTCTGCTTCCAATGCATACGATTAGATAATTACCGCGTTATATGTCCTTCTTTCCACCAAACCTCGCTATGCCCATCGGGAAAATTACGGGATGTTACCAGCACTGCAGTGCTATCATCTTTTAAAAAAATGGAGCTATAATACGCACCTTCATTAACGGGTAAGCCGGGCCATGGTTCAGTATTAAGGCGGGTAAAATTTTTAGCTACGGTGTTGCCTGCGTAAATGAGCATAGTGCTTTTCTGCCAGTCGCTGCCTATGTTGCGGCCATCAGCAGCCTGGAAGCTTAGTAAAATTTCACCGGTAGAGAGCTGTACCAGGAAAGGCGCACCGCCAAAAACGGTATTATTCGTCACCAGCCAGCGCCTGCCGTTTTGTGTTGTGCCGTCACCGGCATAATTCCATCGCGCAGCAGTAGACGACCACATCAACCACGGCGAATTGAAATTGTTGACTGATTCTATCGAGAAAACAATTCCCTTGTTATCATTCAGCAAAACAGGCACGGGCATCCCATCCCTGTCGCCGGATGCATCGGCAACCTCCACGGGAAAAGTCCATGTATTGCCATTATCGGTAGAATGAATAAATAAAATATCCTGCTGCGGGCTACTACTAGGCCACCATTTAGCTTCGCTCGAATAAAACATTTCGATATCGCCGTCGGGCAATTGTACCATGCCGGGTTCCCATGAACGGCCGAGCGCAATTATTTTAGGCGTACTCCAGGTTAATCCCCCGTCTTTACTTATGCATATTTGCACATTATCGTGCGTATTGTCATCGGGGTTTCCCCTGCCTACAAAGGCCAGCATCAGCCAGCCATTTTTCAACAACAAAATATCCGGGTCGGAAAAACCATAATAGCCGGGCACATTATCAGCCAGTAATATTTGCGCTGCCGACCAGGTATTGCCATTATCGGTGCTACGCCTTAAGGCAATATTATTCCAATAGTCGGTTACGCCGCCGCAGTGATAAGTAAGCAACAATGTATTTGCATTTACCCGGCATATGCGGCCATATTCGGCATAATAAACATCATGTGATATTTTAATGGAAGCCGTATCCCACGTAATATTGATGTTTGGCGTACTGGTATCCACCGGCGGCTCATCATCCGGGTGTATCGTTACGGTTGGGGCTGTGCCTGTACTATCGGTATTATTTGACTTTACAGCAGTGTTTTTTTTGCAGGCGATAAGCGCTGACGTTAACGTAAGTGTCAATAAAAAAATATTCCGATAAAATCTCATAATTCAAAGTAAAATTAACAAAAGAAAAAGCAATGTATCCATAAAGCCGGCTTCAATATTTTAACCGCCAAATGAGATTTATTGCAGAATACCTTTTATTTTTAGACAATAAAATTCTGCTCAATGAAAATTGCCACGTACAATGTGAACGGCGTAAACGGCCGCCTGCCGGTCTTGCTCCGCTGGCTTAATGAAGCCCAGCCGGATGTTGCCTGCCTGCAGGAATTGAAAGCCCCGCAGGAAAACTTCCCCGAACAAGCTATCAGGGATGCTGGCTATAACGCAATATGGCACGGGCAAAAAAGCTGGAACGGCGTAGCAATACTTGCACGTAATAAGGAAATCACGGAAGTAAGGCGTGTATTGCCCGGCGACCCCGAAGACAGCCACAGCCGCTATATTGAGGCGATGGTAGATGGCGTTTTGATCGGGTGCCTGTACCTGCCAAACGGCAATCCTGCACCCGGCCCAAAATTCGATTATAAATTGCGCTGGTTTGAGAGGCTCACAGCCCATGCCGCAGAACTATTTGCAACCGGCATGCCTGTAGTGCTTACAGGGGATTACAATGTAATGCCAACCGAAATAGATGCTTATAAACCCGAGCGATGGGTTGACGATGCATTGTTCAGACCGGAAACACGCGCTGCATTTAAAACACTTGTTGCACAGGGATGGACGGATGCGATACGCAAACTATATCCCGATGAGATAATTTATACTTTTTGGGATTATTTCCGTGATGCTTATGGCCGGAACGCGGGCCTGCGTATTGACCATTTTTTACTTAGCCCGCAACTTGATGGCCGCCTACTTGCCGCCGGGGTTGACCGCAACGTGCGCGGATGGGAAAAAACCAGCGACCATGCCCCTGTTTGGATAGAACTTGCCGAAAAATAAAAAAGCCCCGCCAAAGGCAAGGGCTTATATAAAGGAACTCAAAAAAAAGCTAATTAATAATAATAGGTGTTTTCCATTATGCTACCGGCCAATGCCTCAGTACCGGTTTGGCTGGCGAAACCGTAAAGGTATATGGTATACACCCCGCCTACCTGTAATGAAGCAGGAATAGTGGCTAAAACGGTAGAAGTACCGGTTTTGTATACCTGGAGCGTATCGGTTGAAATTGTTAATTGTACCGCTTTAAAAGATGAAGCTTTTCTGTAAGCAATATTACTTGCCAGTATCGATTTGCCTTTAAGACCAAAATCCGCTGCTCCGGCATCAGGGCTGGCATTTACGAAACGCACGGTACATGATCCTCCCGGAGGTGCAGAAACCGAATCGGCTAGTAATGTAAGGTCGGGTGCGGTAATAACGTTGGATAGCAGCAACGTGTAGGCCAAATTTGCATTTAAAGTGATAGTGTCTGCAGCAAGCTTAGTGCTCGTGCCCGTTTGGTAAAATACTGCATGCCTTGTGCCGGCATACAAGTTAAAATAATTAAGGCCGCCGCCATAAACAATTGAACTTGCATTTATCTGGGAGCCATCAATGTAAAAATCGAGTGCCGGCGCATTCGGGGAAACATCAATTACTGCCAGGTTTGACGTAGGGGCTTGTACAGTATTATCGGTATGCTTTAGGCATGAAGATAATAGCATGGCCAGCAAAGCTGTAGTTCCGATCATTCCCGGCCATTTTAATTTTCGTTGAACTGCTTTCATTGTAGTAAAATAAGTGTACATAACAGGGGTTTTTATAATATGATACACATAAAAACGCGAAATTGCATAAAATGGTATCATACAACATTACGCTATAAACACACAAAAAGCTACAAACCGGTGAATTTTTTATTCAACTGGTTTGAAAAACATCTTTCAATGTCCTTTTTCACATCTATTAATGCCGCCCGAGACCGTTATTTAACTAAGAAAGCACTATTGAAGGGACAAACAGATGTTTGTAATAATAACATATTAAATTCATTTCAATTTGCTTAATAAGCTTTCCCGGTAAACTTTACCCACCGGCAGTTTTTTACCGGCAATACTAACCTCATTCCCTTCGAGATATTTTATCGCTTTGAGCGAGGCAACGTACGATTTGTGGATACGAGTGAATCTGGAAGCCGGCAGTTGCTGCTCGAATTGGGTCAGGGTTTGTTTGGACATAATCCGTTCCTGCCCGGTATAAATGAAAATATAATTGCCATAAGCCTCAATATAGCCGATGTCGTCAAAAAAAACTTTAGTCAGCTTCTTGTCTGATTTGACCATTACGAAACGCTCTTCTTCCTGGCCAGTGGGGTTTTCGCTTGTTTTGCCCGTCACTTTTTCGGTGGCTTGCACGAAGCGTGGGAAGGAGAAAGGTTTGAGCAGGTAGTCGGTTACGGATAATTCGAAGCCTTCCAGTGCATATTCGGGGTAAGCGGATGTAATAATGACTGCAGGGTATTTCTTCAGGGATCGGAGCATTTCAAAACCGGTGAGGCGCGGCATGTTGATATCAAGGATGATCAAATCTACGTCTTTCATTTTTAGCGCTTCCATGGCCTCAAAAGCATCCTCGCAGCTGGCCACTAATGTCAAATATGGCACCTGTTCAATATAGCCCTTGAGGATGTCCCTGGCGATGGGTTCGTCGTCAACGATGATGCATTTGATGTTCATTAGCTGAGGTCTATGGTTAAATTCACTTCGAAATGGGTGGGTTCCTTTATCATTTGTAAATTGTACTGCTGCGGGTAAATTAAATCCAGGCGTTGTTTCGCATTATTCAAGCCGAGGCCGCCTTTGGACTTGTTTACTTTGGGAACAAAATCCGGATCTACAGAGTTTCCGACTTTGAGTTTCAAGTGATTGTTTTCGATATGGACGTTGATATGCACAAATGATGTTTGTCCTTTTGCTGATGAGAAATGCTTAAAGGCGTTTTCTACAAAGATGATCAATAGCAAGGGCGCAATGTATAAGTCCGTATCAGCACCGGCTACTTGAAATTGGATGTCGGTTTTATCACTTAGCCTTATCCTTTCGAGTTCTATATAGTTACTGATGTAATCCAGTTCCTTATTGACTGCCACATAATTTTGATTGGTGTCATAAAGCGAGTAGCGTAGCAGCTCTGATAATTTCAGCATCAGGCCGGGCAGCTTCTTTGATTCAATAACGGATAAGCCATACAGGTTATTGAGCGTATTGAACAAAAAGTGCGGGTTGAGTTGCGCCTTCAGATGGCGTAGCTCATTTTCCTTTTGCTGCTTATCCAGGATCACGCGGTCCAGCCCCAGTTTAAACATCGTGGCCATAATGGTAAAAGCAACCACGCTAAAAGCGATATGCTCGTTCCGCCAATCTACCCGGTCGTTGATTGGAAACAGCAGTCCAACCGCATTCAGCAAATAAGGTAAACTATAAATAAGCGCCACGATCTGTACCAGGTAAAGTACAGCGCCCAAAAACCACCTGCGCCGCTTGAAAAAAGGCAGGATCAGCAAGTTTTGCGAATAAGATGGGATGGCCAGTTCAAGGGTTATTTGTAGTACATTGCAAACAGCCGTTGCTCCCATCATCCGTGCTGGATATTCTTTGAGCACCATATAAAGCAGGAAAACAACAACCCAGAACACCAATTGAGTATAAACCTTTAAGGGTTTAGTAAATAGGCGCGTCCAGTCGAATTGTTTCATGACCCAAAGAAAGGAGATGTAAGCCTTGTCACCAAATATTGGTGATGAACCTATCGCTTTTGATGATGAACGTTTCATCACCACTCTAAATTCGTTCATCACCAGGCTCGCAACGTTCAGCACTTATATTTTTCAGGCTGTTTTTGTGCATATACTTTTGAGTAAACAATCAAAAACATGAAAACAATCATCACTTCCTTTATCGCTTTATTCATGCTGATGGGATCAGCTTTTGCGCAGACCGACACGGTTCAAACCAATTTATTGAAAGACATCCCGGCATGGATGGCCGAGTACCACGTGCCTTGTGTTAGTGTGGGCGTTATTGAAAACGGCCAGCTCAAATGGGTAAAAAACTTTGGTGAGCTGCAAGCCGGCCATCCCGCGCCGCAAAACACTTTATTCAATATCGCTTCGCAAACCAAGCCCGTTACCGCTATGCTAACCCTGAAACTGGTGGAGTTGGGCCAATGGGACCTCGATGAGCCTCTGGCGCACTACTGGATCGACCCGGATATCGCCGGCGATCCTTATTTAATGAAACTGACCACGCGTTTCGTGCTGAGCCACCAGACCGGTTTTCCTAACTGGCGCACGGACAATGGCGGTACCAAACTGCGTTTCCAGTTTGAGCCCGGCACCGCGTCCGGTTATTCCGGTGAAGGCTTTGAGTATTTGCGCCGGGCGCTGGAGGCAAAGTTCCATAAATCCCTGGCGGTGCTCATGGATTCGCTGCTGTTCAAACCTTTGGGCATGAAGAATACTTATTACTGGAGCGAAAACCTGGACACCAGCCGGTTTGCCATGTGGCACGACGGCCAGGGCAAACGCTATTCCACTTCTATTCAAACATCGGTGAACGCCGCCGATGACCTGATCACGACGATTGAAGACTATTGCCGCCTGGGCGACTATGCCATGGAGCTGGCTGATAAAGGAGGCCCGGTTTATGCCGAAATGGTCAAACCGCAGCGAAGGACCAAACCAGGCATCGCCGCAGGGCTGGGCTGGGGCCTGGTGGATGGCCTGCCAAACGGTGCATATGCAATACAACATGGCGGATCGGATATTGGCGTACGCACAATGGCCGTTTTCCTGCCGGGATCGAAAAGTGGTGTGGTGGTGATGACCAACGGCGATAATGGCGGCTTCATCTGCGACCGTGTGATTAAACGCGCCCTGCCCGAGGGACGGATGATCCTGGAAACGATGAACAAAAGCGCCAGCGTACACCAAAGAATCGCCATAGCAGACCAGCTGATCGAAAGCTATACTGGTACCTATGCGCAAAGCAATGGCAAGCTGCTCCAGGTGGCCCGAGCTGGCAATGCTTTAAAAATATCGGGCGATGGCCTGCCTACCGCTGTCGTATATCCTGAATCCAAAAATAAATTTTTCCTCGACGGTTACGATGTGCAACTACAGTTCCCGGATGCCAACTCGCTGGTCGTTTTTGAAGGTGGTAAAATAGTCTTAAAAGTTAATCGTAAATAACATGAAAAAGCTGATCACCCTAATACTCGTCTGTTTTGCTTTTGCCACGCAGGCGCAAACCATCAAACAACTAAAACAGGATATGTACGGCATTGCCTCGGATGCTACGGAGGGCCGTTTTACAGCTTCGCCGGGCTACCTGAAAGCGGCCAACTATGTCGCCACACAACTAAAAGCCGCAGGTTTGAAAACCAGTTTTCAGGCGGTGCCATTTGTGTGGGATAATTATGACGGTAGTACCATAAATATAGCTGGTGTCTCGTATCCGCACACGGGCGGCAACTTCATCGTCTTACAGCATTCGGCTCAGTTGTCCGGTGAATGGATGATATTAAAAACCATGCCCGATTCCACTGAAACTGCCAGTTTGTTAAAGCAAAATGTTGCGGGGGTGCTGCTGTTCCCTGACGAACAGCAAAGCAGCGACTGGGAAACCACTGTGATCCGGCAATATCGTTTTGGGTATATGCACTATGCCGCTGACTATATACCCTCGAATTCGCTGCTAAACATCATCATGGTCAGCCCTGCCTTAGCTGCCAAAATAAACGGCGATACAAAGCCCCTCATTGATTTAAAATTCAGGACAGACCGGGTAAACGGCTATAATGTGATAGCCAGCCTGCCGGGAACAACCCAGCGATTGCAGCACCAAACCATTATTGCCGGCGCGCATCTGGACCATATAGGCCGTTTGGGAAACCATATTTATAATGGCGCTAACGATGACGGAAGCGGTTGCGTAGCGCTGCTGGCAGCTGCAAAAGCGTTCGCACATCATCCGGCAAAAAGGCCGCTGCTATTCGTCTTTTACTGTGGCGAGGAACTGAACTTATTAGGCTCCCGTTATTTTATAGCTCATCCGGCGATACCTCTTAACCAGGTCCTGATGAATATCAACCTGGAACAGGTCGGCAGCAAGCACCGCTCGTTTCATGGCCTTTGGGCCTTAGGTGATCCGCAGTTCCAAAAGGACTTTTTTGCTTCGGGCAGTATGTTCAGTAAAGCGGACTTAAAATTTAGTGTTACTGACAGCGTGCGCGAGGTGCTGAGCAATACCGACAGTTATAGTTTTATGAAAAAGAATCTGCCCTCGCTTTTACTGGGCTCAGGTGGTTTTGATGAACATCATACGCCGCAAGATAAGATTGATCTGATCGATTTTGTGCATTTGCAAAAGGTAAGTCTGGCGTTGAATCGGCTCATGCGGCAATTAGCGTATAACCTACCGTGACTTGATTCACCGGCTGAGGTGACGATATGATTTCTGCTTGTTAACATAATTCTTTTTTTTGACTGAAAAACCAGCTGACGTTAATCTTTTTGTTTTTTACACCTTGTAATAACAATAGCGTTATTCGGTAAAAATATAAAAGAAAATACTTTGCAAGATCATATTTGTACCTACTAATTATTACATGGTCAATTCTCGTTTACCTGTAAAGGCGCGCTGTTGAGCGACATCAAAAGATGTTTTTCACAACTGGCTTGCAGCTTTTTATAACAATTAATGAATTTTTGCTTTCTGAATAAAGGATATTATTCCGTCAGCTTAAAATCAGCTTCTTTTACATCGCGTGAGTTGGTGCCCACAAATACCTTAAAGTCGCCGGGTTCATAGGTATATTTCATATCGATGTTATAAAAACGAAGGTCGGCAGAGGTAAGCGTGAAATCCACTACCTGGCTTTCACCTGCTTTAAGGAATATCTGCTTAAAATTCTTCAGTTCTTCAACCGGCCTTGTAACCGAGGCGGCCATTTGGCGGGTATAAAGTTGTACGGTTTCCTCGCCATCGTATTTACCGGTATTGGTAACAGTTACGCTTACCTGCAATGGCTGGCCGGGTTTAATGGTGTGCGTATTCAGCGTAACATCGCTGTAGCTGAAAGTGGTATAGCTCAATCCATATCCGAACGGAAACAGCGGATCATTGGAAATATCGAGGTAACGCGATTTATAGCGATCAATAAAATCGCCGGCATAAGGACGCCCGGTATTTTTATGACTGTAGTAAACAGGTATTTGTCCTACATCCTGCGGGAAGGTAATAGTAGTTTTTGCAGAAGGATTATATGCACCAAACAACACATCGGCAATGGCATTGCCTGCTTCAGTACCTGCAAACCAGGTTTCAAGCATCGCATCGGAATTATCATTCTCCCATTTCAACGTTAACGGGCGGCCGTTCATCAGCACTATTACCAATGGCTTGCCGGTTGCCCTTAAGGCTTTTAGCAGGTCTTCCTGGGCCGGGAAAATGCCGATCTCCGAACGGCTGGCTGCCTCGCCCGACATGCTGGACGATTCGCCAACACAAGCTACAATAACATCCGATTTTTTTGCAGCAGCAACCGCCTCATCTATCATATCCTGTGCAGATCGTTTATCCATCTGCAAAACACCGGCACCTAAACGTTCTACTAGCCAGGGATCATTGGTAATGTTAGCACCTTTGGCATAATTAATTTGCACGGTGTTGCCAAGCAAATTCTTCATTCCATCCAGCACGCTAACTGCCTTGCTCCCATCGCCTGCGCCGCTCCACGGGCCTATCATGTCTTGGCGGTCATCAGCCAGCGGGCCAACCAAGGCAATCGAGCCTGATGATTTTAAAGGCAGCACATTATTGCTGTTTTTCAACAATACCATGCTCCTTTTTGCCGCCTCGCGGGCAGCTTCCAGGTAGGCGGGTTTCATTATAGTTGTTGCAGCACGCTGCTCGCTGCAATATTTATACGGATCGGCAAACAAGCCCAGTTTATATTTAGCTTCCAGTATCCGGCGGCAGGCAATATCAATTTCCGATGCCTGTACTTTGCCATCCTTGACCAGTGCTTTCAAGTGAGTGAGATATATCTCACTCACCATGTCCATGTCAATACCTGCATCAATAGCTTTTTTAGCTACGGCAATGCTATCACCCATGCCATGCGGTATCAGTTCCCACATAGCAGTATAATCCGTTGCTACAAAGCCTTTAAAGCCCCATTGCTTGCGCAGCAGGTCGGTCATCAGCCATTTGTTTGCCGTTGCCGGAACACCGTTAATCTCATTGAATGACGACATGATACTACCCGCGCCTGCATCTATTGCGGCCTTATATGGCGGCAGATAATCCTGCATCATCCGGCGGTCGCTCATATCTACCGTATTATAATCACGTCCTGCCTCGGCAGCGCCATATAGCGCAAAATGCTTTACACAGGCCATTACTTTATTGGTATCATAACCATTACCCTGGTAGCCTTGCACCATCACTTTCGCAATTTGCGAACCCAGCCAGGTATCTTCACCAGCACCTTCGGCAATACGGCCCCAGCGTGGGTCGCGGGCAATATCAACCATAGGCGAAAATACCCAGTTCAAGCCATCGGCGCTTGCTTCAGATGCGGCTATCGTAGCTGTTTTTTTGATCATGCCCAAATCCCAGCTTGAGGCTAAGCCTAACGGAATTGGGAATATAGTTTTATGACCATGAATCACATCATAGCCAAATATCAGCGGTATACCAAGGCGGGAATGCTTAACGGCAATTTCCTGTAATTTACGTACAGCAACCGGCGTATAAGTATTAAACACACCGCCTACATTCCCTTTTTCAATATTTTCATTTACGTTTTTGCTTACAATAGGCCCGGTTACGTCAAACCCTACCGATACCAGGTTCAGCTGACCGATCTTTTCATCCAATGTCATTTTCGACATGAGATTAGTGATAAAGTCGCCCATCTTTTTTTGTTGCGATGGTTTTTTGGGCGTTTGGGCAAATGAGTAAACAGTCGTTGTTAAAATAAAAAGCAGGCAAAAAGTGCGGCGTATCATCGTATTTATTTTGTAGTATATAGTTTAAACGAAGTTAATTTATTAACGGGCTTTCGAAACCCAATTTCTTTAACCCGCCTTTTACTTCCGGGCAGCTCATAAATAATTTCCAGAGCAGGCCTGTGCGGTAGTTTTCTATCATCGCTACAATCGGGCCCTCGTCAATAGCGAGGTATGATTTCCCATACCAGTTATGCGATTCGCTGAAAGCATCGGTGAAACCATATTCGCCCCAGATCTTATCGCCCAAATCATAGTAAAAATGGCGCAACGCCTGCATGGAATATTCCGGCGTATAAGGGAAGGCCGATAATGCTGCGGTAGGCGTTATCACGCCCAAATCGTTGGTTGGCGAATGTGCGTTATAGCCCTCGTAATTGTCGCTGGCGGTAAGGCCCCAGCAGTTTGCACCGTAGCCTTTGTATTTTTTGGGATTGTCCACGCAATATGCCCGGTTAATCAGCGTGTGGTTGGTATTTTGCACCCAATAATCTGCATATTCATCCTTTAAGCCTTTTGGGTCGAGGCCCATAAATGAGTATTGCGAAAAGAAAAGCGGGCCGCCATAATCAAAGCCTAATGGCAGTACATAGCCATAAAATGTTTTGCCGTTCTTAAAAAAATCGCTTTGCGCCCAGCCCCTGTGATAAACGCTGACCGGCACCGGGTAATGTGTGCCGGATGCTGCAAGTATGTAAGTGATCAAACACTCGTTAAAGCCGCGTATCGGGAAATTCATGGTCCAGCCATTATTGGGCGACCAATGCCAGTATAAATTATCCCGTCCATCGCGCGTAAACCAATCCCACTCCACCTGGTCCCACATCCAATTGATCACATCGCGAATGCGGCGTTCTTTATCGTCATCATGGTTAAAATATTGCCTTGCGCACAACAGGCCTTCAAAAAGGTATGACGTTTCCACCAAATCAGCTCCATCATCCTTGCGGCCGAAGGGTATTACTTTGCCCGTTGTACCATTCATCCAGTGCGGGAATACCCCGTGAAATGAATCAGCTTTAAAAAGGAAGTTCACTATCTTCACCATGCGGTCATCAGCCTGTTCGCGGGTTATCCAGTGCCTGTCGGTAGCCACAACAAGGGCCATAATGCCAAAGCCGGAGCCGCCGGTTGTTACCACCTCGTTGCCGTAATCATAAGCTACATTGCTCCGCTCACGGGCAAGGCCGCTTACCGGGTGGCCAAAATCCCAAAAATAACGGAAGGTTTGGCGCTGCACTACATCAAGCAGGGCGCTGTCGGTTAAATTTTTGATGATACCGACAGGTTTTATCCCACCATCGTCAGTCGCAGGCGTTTGTGCCTTGCTGTATAGAGATAGCAGTATTAATATGGGGAGTATTAGTATTTTCTTCATGTAAATAGTCGTCATAAATTAGGGCTGGTGAAGCCCAGGTTCTTCATCCCGGTTTGTACTTCAGGGCAGCTCATAAATAAACTCCAGAGCAGGCCGGTGCGGTAATTTTCTATCATATCGATGATCGGCCCTTCATCGATAGCCAGGTCAGAGGTTGCAAACCAGCCGGTATTCAGGTCGAATGAATCATAAAAGCCATACGGCCCCCATGTTTTATTGCCCAGCTTATAATAAAAAAACCGTAATGCCGCCATGGATTGTGTTGGCGTATAGGGGAGCGATGATATAGCCGCCGTCGGCGCAATAACGCCTACATCGTTTGTAGGCGAGCTCGCAGTGTATCCGCCGCCGTCAATGTCGCTGGCTGTTAATCCCCAGCAATTTGCGCTATAGCCTATATTGTTATTAGGGTTTGCCACACAGTAATCGTAATTGATCATGGCGTGGGCGTCATTCTGCACATCATAACTTGCATAGGCATCTTTTAAACTGTTAGGATTGATACCCAAGAACGAATAATGTGCAAAGAAAAGCGGGCCGCCATAAGCAGGGCCTAAAGGTAAGGTTACGCCATAATAGGCATTGCCGTTTTTCATGCTGCCGTTGCCTGCCCATCCATTCTGGTAAACAATTGCCGGAACTGAGTGCGTGGTTGACGATGCAGCCAGTACATAAGTGATCAAAGCCTCATCCCAGCCGTTTACCTGCTGGTTGGTGGACCATTCATAATCTGGACTCCAATGCCAGTATAAGGTATTTTGTCCATTCTGCCTGAACCAGTCCCACTCTACATTATTCCAGAGCGTATTAATATCAGCCCGCAGGTTGGTTTCAGCGGTACTGGTACCGTTAAAATATTGGCGGGCAGTAAGCAGGCCCTCCATAAGGTAGGAGGTTTCTACGATATCGGCACCGTCGTCTTCCGTACTGAACGGAACAACCGCCCCGGTTACGCCGTTAAGCCAATGCGGGAACGCCCCGTGAAAAGTTTGCGCGTTATTCTTTAAAAATGCCACTATGGTTTGCATTCTTGCCAAACCATCGGCACGGGTAATAAATTGCCGGTTAATGCCAACAACAATAGCCATTATGCCAAAGCCGGAACCACCGGTAGTCACTACATCGCCGGAGGTATTACGTTCACGGGCAAGGCCGCTTGTTGGGTGGCCGAAAGTCCAGAAATAATTAAAGGTTTGCTGTTGTACCAGGGTAAGCAATGCATCATCGCTTATGGTAGGGAATTTGTTTGTCGAGTCGATAACCGTTGTAAGGTTAACACTTACGGCTGATTCCAAACTGCCGCTTTTTGCAGATTTAAGCCCGGTTGAAACCGAAATTACATATTTGGTCAAATTAGCCAAAGCTGATGAGGGGGTGATTACAACAGTACTATCGTTGTTTTGAAATGTTGTAGTAAACGCCACCGAAGTCCCCGTACTGGTTGCAAAGGATATATCACTTGCGGCCGTGGATGCATTTAAAGCTGCCGTAAATGATATTGCGATAACCGGTTTTGTGTTAACGTTGATATAGGTAAAGCCATTATACACACCGTTAACCTTTAAGCTGTTAAAGCTAAAGGACGAAGGCACGGGCGTTGGTGGCGGGGTTGACCCCCCATTGCTTTTTGAGCATGAAAATAATCCTGCCAACATTACCGTTGCTAAAAATAATTTAAAAAATTTCATGCCCATATGTATACCGAATGGCCCATCTAACCCTATCAAAATTTGTGCAAAAAAAGGCTGCCGGGTTTTATGCCGGCAACCCTGTAATCTAACCAACTTTTATCTTCCAAGCTGTTCAAGGTGATACAAAGCCGAAGCCTCGGATGCGCTTAAAACAGTATTGTATATCCTTACGTGCTGCATCGCGCCTGTTAAATAACTTGCCCAGGATTGTGCGCCTGTAGCTGAAGTAAGCGACGGGTTTGTGTTAAACTGTACTGTGCCAAAAACCATTTGTGTAACACCATCCCAATTTAAGGGAGAAAAGCCAGTGCTGGTTTGGGTACCTACAGACGCACCATTATAGTAAATAACGGCTGTAGAGGTTGCGTCATCATATGTTACCGCGATTTGGTTCCACTGGTTGAAGGTGCTGGTAATTAGATAATCGCCAGCCCACAGGTCGTTTCCAGTCGAACTGCCGCCATTGTCAAACAGATGCACTTTTAGATTTCCTGATGTTGGGGTTGGGGGGTTTTCGATGAAAATATCCAGGTTTCCCCAAAAATATTGGTTATTAACAACATCCACAAAGTTCACAATGCCATTGGTATTTTCGGGCATTTTGTACCAGGTAGTTAAAGTGAAGCTATGCAAAGCTTTTACAGCAGGAGGGGCAGTTGTTATCACGTAACCATTAAGCGCCCCCTGTAATGCCTGCCCTCCAATTCCGGCGGTAAAGCTTGTGCCGGTTGATACGCCGGCAACCCCCGATATGCTGTCTTTCAATGTGCCGTTAAAGGACCAATAAGCAACCAAACTGCTGGTTTCAATTTCTTTTGAACTACTGTACCCGCCAAATGAAGGCAGCGGCTTTGTCGGCGCATATGACTTAGCGTTAAATCCTTTTTGACACGCTGAGAGCGTGAAAATTACAGCCAGGCCTGTTAAAACGCCGGCTGTGACTTTATTTTTAAATCTTTTCATTATTATATATTTTAAATAAGTTAATAACCGGGGTTCTGCTTCAGCGTACCGGCGCTTAGATCAATCTCGTTTTGAGGGATAGGCCAAACTTCACTTTTGCCGGCCACAAATCCCTGCGCACCGAATACAGCAGTGCCGCGGCCCTGGCGTATCACATCAAAATGGCGGTCGAACTCCATGCCCAATTCTACCCTTCTTTCGTGGTAAATAGCAGTACGTAAAGTACTTTGGTCGGTAGTAGTAACCTTAGGTAATATAGACGAATTACCTTCTCTCGCCCTTGCCCTTACCAACTCTAACGATGCTAACGCAGCAGATGTATTTCCTGATTCATTATTGGCTTCGGCATTCATTAATAATACTTCGGCATAGCGTATTACAATTTTATCTTGCTGGCAGCCCTGGTTATAACCTGATACATACAGTGCAAATGGCACATATGATTTATAATTATAATAAGGATCAGGCGCTGAAGCATCGATCATATCACCTTCGGCAGTAGTTTGGCCGGTGTAAATAACCGTACCTGCCAAACGCGGGTCGCCGCTTTCAAATTCAGCTATCAGGCTTGGGCTTGGGTCGTCAAAACCCCAGCCGCCTGCAGGTTCTGTAACCCTTGGCATTTGTACCTGTGAGTATTGCGAATTTGATTCACCCGGCTCATTTGGTATCAGCTCATTTTGAATTTCGAAGATGGATTCAGAATTGTTCTTGTTTTCAGTCCTGAACATCTTTTCGTAATTAGGAAACAAAGAATAGAGCCCTAAAGCGGTTACCTGGTTGGTATAACTTACCACATCGCTCCAGTTTTTCAGGTACAAAGCTACCTTTGCATGCAATGCCAAAGCAGCACCTTTAGTAACATGGCCAATGTCAGTTGAACTATAAGTAGTTGGCAATACTGCTGCTGCGCTTGTTAAATCTGCCTCTATTTGTGCATACACCTGGGCTTTCGGCGTACGGGCCAAATTGTAATCGGCAGCTGATTGTGGTACGTGAATGCGCAGAGGGACATCGCCAAACGCGCGTACCAGCCTGAAATAATCATAAGCACGTATAAATTGCGCTTCGGCCAGGTACCTTGCCTTTAAAGATCCATCCATGCTAATATTGGGCACATTATCCAATATCTGGTTGGCAAAGTTGATGTTATTATACATGCCCGACCAAAAAGCCTCCAATTGGCCTTCACCCGCAGTAACGGTAAAGTTAATATACTCGTTCATAAAGGTGGCATCGGTTGGTACCGAGCCCTTGGTAACATCATCCGACCCCATGCTCTCAACAGCTATTGACGGAAATGCAATGTCATTATAACCGTGCAAATCGGCATACATGGCCGCGTTGGCAGCTGTAGCGTCGGCAGTTGTTTTCCAAAATTGCGTTGATGTGGTTGTGTTCTCGCCTTGTTTATCCAAAAAACTCTTTTTACAACCCTGCGAAAAGAAGATCGCAACGACCAGGCTCAGCCCGATCGCTTTTCCTAAATTATATTTTTTATTTTTCATCGTTATCCGAATTAAAATGTAACGTTTAAACCCACATTGTAAGTAGCATACAAAGGATATACGTTTGCATCGATACCCTCATTAGTTGGGCCACCGCCAACTTCAGGGCTAAAGCCTTTATAACCAAATACATTAATAGCATTTTGCGCATTGGCGAAAAGCCTTACGCTTTGTACGCCTATGCTTCTTAATACATTACCTGGCAAGGTATAACCTAACTGGATATTACGGACCCTGAAATAAGCGCCGCTGGTAACATAAAATGAGTTAGGTGCCGAATCATAGGTAGAACCAAGATTCACCGAAGGATAGGTATTGGAAGTACCCGCTCCATGCCAGCGATTGTTGTAGAAATCCTGTGTGAAGTTCTCGTTACCAAAACGATATGCCAGGTTAGCATTGTATATGCTTACATCTGCACGCCCCTGGAAATCAAGTGTAAAATCAAAGTTTTTAACTTTTAAATATGTATTTATACCATAACCATATTTAGCATTAGGGTTGCCTAAATTAACACGGTCTGTACTCGTAATCTGTCCATCACCATTGGTATCCTGGTAAATAAAGTCACCCGGCTGTGCTGTCCCCTTTTCATTTGATGCCGCTACCTGTGCAGCAGTTTGGAAAATGCCTGTTACTTTGTAGCCATAAAACTCGCCTATTGGCTGTCCTTGTACGGTACGTGTTGCCAGGGCGCCGTTTGTGATACCATCGCCACCACCATAAATAGGGTTATTTCCTGACAGTACTTTAGTAACCACGTTGGTGTTTATACCCAGGTTAGGACTGATGGAGAAATATACATCAGAATTAACCTGTTGTTTCCAGGTTAAAGAAAACTCGAAACCGCTGTTTCTAATGTCTGCCTGGTTACCTTCCAAACCGCCGTTCGGGCCATTTTCACCGGTTGATGCAGGAATCGGTATTGCGAAAATCGCGTTTTTCGTCAGCCTGTCATAATACTCTGCCTCGAATGATAAGTGATTGTTTAAGATAGTTCCTTCTATACCAAAATCACTTGATTGGGCTTGTTCCCAGGTTGAATTTTTAGGTACAACAGTGTTTATGCTAGCGCCGGCTACTGTATATTGCGGGTTACCGAATACAGCAGTATATTGGGTAGGGTCATTAGTTACTGTTAGTACGCTTAGTATCTGGGGCACCTGCGCGTTACCGACCGTACCAAAGCTGGCACGAAGTTTTAACAAATTAAACACATGCTGATCTTTCATGAAATTTTCATTGGTAACAACCCAACCGCCGCCTATTGAATAAAAATTTCCGTAAGCATTTGGATAAAATTCAGATGCGCCGTCACGGCGGAAAGAAGCATTTAACAAATACGTGTCTGCATAAGAGTAGTTAACACGGGCAAACATTGAAAGTTGAGTAGGCAGAGGCTCTTTAACGGGAGTTATACTGTCATTCCCTGACGGATAAGACGTGCGTAAGTTACCGGTTAGCTTATCAGGAACATTCTGCGCATATGCTGAAGCAGCAGTAGTTTGCTCATACTGGGCACTGTAACCACCTAACAACGTAATATTATGTTTGCCGAAGCTTTTAGTATAGTTCAAGGTATTTTCCCATATCCAGTTCCTGTTTTCAACATGGCTTAACGATAATGATGAACTTGTGCTTTGCTGGGCGCCGGTTGCATCATATACGGGCGTATAATTCCTTACTTCTGCCTGTGCTAATTCGCCGCCGAAACTTTCTTTAAAAACAAGCCCGGGGATAATGGTTAACTCGCCATAAGCCTCGCCCGAAAATTCTTTATTTTTCGAATGCTGATTATAAAAATCAATCGTTGCTTCAGGGTTATAGTTTGCTCCACCACCAACATTGTAATCAGCCGGGTCGCCGTATTTACCGTCGGCATAATAAACCGGAACTATTGGCGCTGCGGTATATAACTCATGGAAAATTCCACTATTCACATCGCGTGAGTTGCTTGACAATATACTGGCGCTATAACCAAGTTTTAAACTCTTTATTGGCTGCCAGTCGTTAGTTACGTGTACTGTGTACTTTTTATAATTATTGGTTTTCACAATACCGTCCTGGTCGAGAAACCCGAACGAAACATTGTATTTGAATTTATCGCTACCGCCTGATATTGCTACCTGGTTATTGCTCACCGGGGCATTCCGCAATATCTGGTCATACCAGTTAGTACCTGCCCCAAATTGTGCAGGGTTGCTGCTAAATGCCGGTGTTACATTATTTTCGGCATATAATTCATTGATGAGGGTTGCATATTCTGTACCGTTAGCCATTTTCACCTGGTTGGTAACGGATTGCCAGCCGAAATAATCGTTGTAAGTGACAACGGGTTTTCCTGTTTTGCCATGCTTGGTTGTAATGATTACTACACCGTTGCCCGCTTTTATACCATAGATTGCGGTACTTGATGCATCCTTCAAAACGGTTAAAGTTTCAATGTCGGAATTGTTCAGGAAGCTGATATCGTTGTACCAAACACCATCAACAACATACAACGGATTGGTCCCGCCATTAACCGTTCCTACGCCACGGATGTTGATGGTAGGAGAAGCGCCCGGTTGTCCGGAATTAATAATTTCCACACCGGCCACCTGTCCTTGCAAGGCGCTTAGCGCGTTATCAGACGGTTGTTTTGCAAGGTCGGCGCCTTTTACTGTAGCAACAGCGCCCGTGTTATCAATTTTACGCTGGGTACCATAACCTATTACTACAACTTGCTGCAACTCGCTTGGCGAGGTGGACAGTTTTACTGTAATCAAGTCGCCGGATGCGGTAACCTGTTGGGTGATGTACCCGATATAAGAAAAAACCAGCGTTGAACTTGCCGGTGCGCTTAATGTAAATACACCATTTACATCGGTTTGGGTGCCTTGCTGTGTTCCTTTTACCAATACGCTTACACCCACCAGGTTTTCACCTGTAGTGATGTCTGTAACTTTACCACGCAGGGTAATGTTCTGTGCAAAAGCAGAATTGACTAAAAGTAAACACAATAAGAAAAACCCTGAGATAGTAGAAATTCTCTTCATGAGGGTAAAAATTAGGTTAATAAAAAATAATTGGTTTTGCTGATTCGAAGTTGTGGAGATAATACAGTTTTAACAAATAATACACCTCTACATTATTACACCTGTTCCGAAACACTTTCTCATTTTAAAAAAAGTATTATCATAAATAATTGATATTCAAATATTTAAATGCTATCTTAGTGTAACATTTACGCTACAAAAACTTTTTAAAGAAAATTTGCCTGTGAAACGGCTATGAGAGGTAATGATGTAGTATTATAGCTCCATGAGAAACTCAACAAGGTTCTTGTCGTGCTCCAGGTTTAGCTTTTTACGCAGCCTGTAGCGCCTTATCTCCACACCGCGCAAAGAAATGTTGAGCAATGAGGCCATTTCCTTGCTGTTCATGTTCATTCTTAAATAGGCGCACAGCTTCAGGTCATTGGGTACCAGGTCGGGATGCTGGTGTTTTAGTTTTATAAAGAAACTTTCATGGGCCTCGTTGAAGCTACTTTCGAATAAATTCCAATCGCGCTCATCGGTCATGCCCTCGTCTATCACCTTTTGTATCTTACGTAATTGGTCGTCCGATAGTTTTTTGCCCGAATTATCCTTCAGGTGCGATAGTTCGTCGCTTATTTTTTGCAGCAGCTCATTCTTGTAAACAATGTTCATTGCCGAGTTAGCCAGCTCGCGGCTTTTGCCTGCAAGCTCCGACTGTAGCTGCTCGTTCCTAATCTTTACGATCTGCTGCTCGCTGGCTATGGCTTCCTGTTTAAGGAATTCCTCTTTCTCTTTTTGCAGCTTATCATGAATATGCTCCTGGTGGCGTATTAATTTCTGCCTGTAGAAATACCTGATCACGTAAAATGCCAGTATAAGCAACAACAGGTAAAACAACATGGCAGGCTTGCTGGTGTACAATGGCGGCAATATGGTAAAAGTAAAAGTAGTTATAGGCGTTGCACCCTGACCATTTATCTGTGCCCGCACTTTAAAATAATAAGTCCCCTGGCCCAGGTTGGTAAATTCCTTTTGTGATAAAGAAGTCCAATCCGACCATTGCCTCGAATAACCATCCAGGTAATATTGGTATTTTATTTTGGCCTGCCGGTACCAGGGCAGTGCGTATGATATCCTAATGTTATTTTGTGCAAATGGTATCTCAATGTTGTCTATTTCCCCGTCATCGCTCAATACCGATATCTTGTCTGTTACATTTTCTACCCTCCTGATCAATACCGCAGGTAAATTAGTATAACCCGCAACGTTTCCGGGCTCATCATTATAAATTACAAACCCATCGTCGACACTTATGAGATAAATAAGGTTATTTATGCGGCTGATATTTTCATAGTACTGCACCATCTGGCCGTTAAGCACCGTAAAGCTGTTTGAATCGATGCTGATATTTCCGGGTACCGACAAGTCGGCCAATGAAACGCGGCCATGATTAATGAACCAGTATTTCTTTCCATCAGCAGGTATAATTTTGTTTGATGAGGCGAATGAACCGAGCGCTTTGTTCAACTGCTGGTATTTATAAAAGCGGTCGGCAATATCATCATAAACATAAAAACCCGAATCGGATGAAAAGACGATCTTACCATCAAGGTTAAAAACATTAATATTATAACTACCCGGTAAACCCGAGTTTTCATCATAGAACTTTTTAGATACTACGGTTTTCAGGTCGGGGCTTAGCACTACTTTGTATATGCCTTTATAGGCATGACTAACCCATATCTGGCCGTGACTGTCCTGCTCTACATACCGGGATGGTTCGTAAAAATTAGCCACTTTATGATCGTAGGCCCAATTTCCGTCAGCATTCTTCTTAAAAAATACCAGCCCTGTATAGGTGCCCTGTATAAGCAGGTTATTGCTAAACTTTTTCAGTATCCAGCCACCTGTTACATCGGTTATTTTGGAAATGTTAGTGCCATTTACCTGGAAAGTGCCATCATTATGGCCGCAAAGCAGTTTGCCATCCTGCATGGAAAGGTCCCAAACCTGGCCTTGTGATCCGGGGATCAATTTAAAGTCGAACTGTTGCGATTGAAGATTATTTTGCCCCGTTACCCAATCGCTGTAATACAGTCCCTGGTTTGTGCCGAGGTATATTTTATTATCATAAATAATGCTGGAATAAACCGTCCCGAAATTGCCCGTTTTATCAAAATAAAAATAAAGCGGCGAATTGATCTCTATGCGGTCGATGCCGTTATCAAGGCCCGCCCACAGGTTCGCCTCATCATCGGTATAAAGGCTGAGCACCGTATTGTTTTGCAACCCGCTGGATTTGTTGATGTGCTGCACCACGTTCCCGGCAGTATCTAATATCACTATACCGTTTAATATGGTTCCATAGGCAAAATATTTTCCACCGACCAATGCCCCGTTATTAAGCTGGTAAGTTTGCAAAAAGGCATTGGCCTGGTTGGCCCAAGGTTTAATATCCTTACCATCAAACAAAAATAACCCGCTTTTAGAGGTGCCGATCAGAAATCCCTTCTTCTGAAACGGTAATATAGATAGCACGCCATTGCTGCCTAATATTTTGCTGCCCTGTATGTATTCGAGGTGATCGCCCTTTAGTTCGAACAGGCCGGTATCAACCTGTTCAACAAAAAAACGGTGCCCTAATTTAAACAGGAACAAAAATGGTTGCGCCGAGGTAATGCGGATAACATTGATCTGGTTGTTTTCATAAATATAAATGCAGCCGAACGACTGGAAAATAACCCGGTTGTCATCAACATAAATCTTCCATATTTCCTCATTCAAAAAGCTCTTTTGCCTTACTTTTGAGATGAGCGAATGATAAGTTAAAAAGCCTTTATTGTTGTTTTCCCAATAACCGAACTCGCCAAAACCGCCCGCGTATATCTTCCCTTTGCCATCGGCAGCTACCGAACGGACGATGAGGCTATGCGGCATCTGGTGCAGTTGCCAATAGCGGCCATCGAACGAGAGCAACCCATCAGAGTTGCCAAAATACATCACGCCGTGCTCATCCTTAGTAATGGCCCAGTTTTGGTTGCCCGACTGGTACATGGCCTTGGTGTAATTTTGAACATAAGGAACACCTATGCTTTTTATATCGGTAGCACAGGCTACACTTACCGCGAGCAGTAATGTCGAAAAAATAAAAATACGTTTTAAGGCGTTGCTCATTAAGGTATTAAAATCGGCTATAATTGAAACTCAACAAATCTAATATATAATTAAATATTGTGCAGTAGACTTATATTATAGTATTTAGATTATTGGTCGCTTTATTACCTGTCGACCCTCTCTTTCGCTACACGAGATAGAGGGTAGCTGCTTTTTTTCATTAAAATAAAAATAAATTGGCCTCGTAAGGCCCCGTGCGATGCCTTTCCCTTCATAAGGGAAGGAGAAGGATAGGGGCAACCTATGCGCCATGCCAGCGGGACTTCATTGCGAATTGTTTTACTCGCACACTTATATCTTAAGTCGCAAATGTCTTTTCTCCATCAACCCAACCAGCCATATTAATATAAAAGCCGTAGCCATAGAGCGCACGAGGCCGATTATGCCGGTGTTGAATATATCGGGGTATTCCACATCAAACAGCATAAGCAAATACACCTGGAAATAGGGCATCAGGTAACAGGTTAGGGTGCTGGTGCCCGCCGGGCGGATAATTTTAAAGTAATTTGCCTTGCCTTTTACATCAACCATGTAAATAAAAAACTCGAAGGCAAGTAAGGTGATACCGCTGCAAATGAATACCCAGGCCGGTGTAGAGCGTATTTTGGATATACCTTCGGCATAGGGGCGTATGAGCAAACCGCCCGCTATTAATAATACGCCGGCAACAGCAAAAATCGCCCACAATTGTTTCGTCCTATTCTTTTCGAACAGCCACGCATAAAGTACAGAAGTTACTACGCCAAACATGGTTAATGCTACCGACGACATATCGCCGAGTATTGGAAACTGGTCGTCGATGAGGTCTGTATGCATAGCTATGTTGATGCCAGCTGCTATTACCAGGAATATGGCTAATATGGGCATTCGTCCTTTTGATAAAAAGTAAACCAACGCACAAACCAGGTACGACCAGCCAATGATGCCCAAAATCCCCCACCACGATGGGTGCATGTGGGTTATATGCTTTGCATCGCCGCCTCTATATAATATAGCCATTACAATAAGCCCGGTTACGCCGAGGCCCATCAATGAATACTTCTTTACTTTACTTAATGTCTCGGGATAATCTAACCAGATGAGGAAAAAGCACAGCGTAATAATTAAAGCCCAAACAGCTTTCGGTAAAATAGCGGCGTCATCGTTATACTCCTCGAGGTTAACATGGTAAAAGCCCATAATAAGCAACGCCGCACTACGCGTGAGTATATAGAATAGTACCTGCTTAAAGGTATCGCCTTTTAAAAGCCGGTTATTAATGGCCAACGGAATGGACAGCCCGACAATAAATAAAAACGCCGGGAATATAGTATCGGCAAAGCCCATAGCATCGTCATCCCCTTTGGCATGATCGAGCCACAAGGGAATGTGCGTTACACTGCTGGCATCGTTAACAAATATCATCAGCAGCATGGTGAGCGCGCGCAGTACGTCGATAGATAAAAGGCGTTTGGGAAGTTGAGGCATACTTAGCAGTTGGTACCGATAAATTTACACCTATACTTTTTTAAAACTGCTAAACTTTGCTAAAAATGTGTTATGCGAACACAAAAGTTACGTTTGCGGCCTAAACTATAGCTCCAATTCCATTTGTATATTGCAGCGTTCGTACGGTGACGGTATCCCTGTCACTTTTTTAAAGCCGAGCTTATGGTACAGGCTAATGGCTGGCTTGAGCATGGTATTACTCCCCAGGTGCAATTTTTTGATATCTTTTTTTTGCGCCTTTTTTATGATCGCTTTCCCAAGTAAAAAGCCAATGCCTTTGCCTTTCGCTTCGGAGCTTACCGCCATTTTGGCCAGTTCATACATGTTGTCGTCCATTTTTATCAGTGCACAGGTTCCAACCGGTTTCCCTTTATATAAGGCCATTAGAATGTAGCCGTCCTTATCCAAAATATATTCTTTCGGATGATCAAGTGCATGATAATCTTCCTCCTCCATTTTGAAATAAGCTGTTATCCATTCCTCATTCAATTGCCTAAAGGCTTGCTGGTATTCGGGTTTGTAATTAACTATTTCTACATCCTGCTTTTCACGTAATTTTCTTTCGGCAAGTACCCGTTTTGCCAGGTCTTTCTGCTCTAACAAAAACTCCCATTCTTCAATAGCTTCCCATATATTGTACTGCGTTTCTTTAAATGCCGTTTCTATCGCGGCATTAACATCCGTTAGCTGCTCCTGTAATTTTCTGTTCATTGCCAGCCCGGTATCCGATAACTTTATATAGTTTTTGCGTCCGTCGGATTTATTGGGGCATTCCAGTATCACACCTTTTTTTAACATCTCTTTTACAATTGTACTTACCGAAGGATGCGAATGCCCTATCTCGCGCGCTATCTCGGTAATTGATTTTTCTTCACCTGCCGATAATGCGTAAAATACGGGGAACCATTTTGGGTGAAGTTCTACCTGGTATAGTTCATATACCTTTGCTGCCTGGTCGGTCAACAGTTCGCTCAACCTGCGCAGCCGGCTGCCCAGGGCCATTTTTCCGGTTTTTTTATAAAAGTCCATAATTAATTACGTAATTGATTACGCAAATTTATAATTCGATATGATATATCAAAATTTTATTCAAAATCGCTGTGAATTATGACAAGTCGACGTCTTGCACCAGCTTAAAAACGGTAAAATGATGATGCGATTCGTGCAAGAGGAAAAACTCAGCCCATGTGAGTATAGTGAGTTTTCCGAACTTTTTGTGAATACCGATGCGGTTGAGTTTATCTTCGGGCAGGGTGGATATTAATTCAAAAATAACTTGCCGGTTTGATGTTATGCTTCGCAGTAGTTCGGTAGTAAGTTTTTGCCGCCAGCTTTCAAATTCAGTGTCATTGACGGCATTATATCTTTCAAAAGCCGGCGTGTCCTGCTCCAAAATAGCATGTATGCGGCTAATAAAGTACTCCTGGTACCTCGCCAAATGCGCGATATTGTCATGCGCCGACCATTTCCCGGGCGCGGGTTGCAACTGCATTCGCTGATCGCTGACATTTTTAATGATCTGCTCCAATAGCTGGTGCTGATTTTCGAGACGGTTGAATAATGATGGATAAAGCGGCATGGGATTATTCTATTAGAACATAAATATCAGGTTTTAAACGTGATTATTTGCTAAAGCGATAGCTTGCCGGTTTAACATCGTTTAAACGTAATCAAAATAGCCCCGGCAATACAATGAAATATACACGCGAAATTAAACCGGGACATACCTTTGTAATGTTGTTATCAGCAGCATAAACCAAAAATGAACATCAAATATTACGGCACGGTTTGGGGAATGAAGCATTTGCCGCTGGCAGATGTTCTTCAAAAGTTAAAAGCATCGGGTTATGAAGGCGCCGAAATAGCTTTGGACCCCGACCTGGTTGATATTAAGGCCGCGAAGAAGTTATTTACGGATAACGGGATGGGATTTATAGCGCAACTGCCTTATCCAAAAGACGGCAAACCTAATGAAATGCTGCCGGCCTATCTTTCCAAATTGGAACGGTTACTGCAACTGGAACCGGTAATGATCAATGCTCATACCGGTCGCGATCATTTTACTTTTGAACAGAACCTGGAATTTATAGGCGGGGCAGATGAGCTATCGAAGAAATATGGCGTCCCGGTTTGCCACGAAACCCATCGCGGCAGGTTTTCTTATGCCGCTGTAGTTATGGATAAATACCTTGAGGCATTTCCGCAAACAAAACTTACCGCCGATTTCTCGCACTGGTGCGTGGTGGCGGAATCATTGCTGGAAAATCAGCAACACATTATTGATAAGGTAGTGCCGCACTGCCATTATATCCACGCGCGGGTTGGCTACGCGCAGGGGGCGCAGGTGCCTGATCCAGCTTCGCCTATGTATGAAAAAGAACTATTGCAGCATACCAAATGGTGGCAGCAAATAGTCGGTCATCACCTGCAATACAAAACAGCCGAACTTATTATAACACCAGAATTCGGGCCGCCGCCTTATATGCTACCCACTGCGGACGCACTTGAGCGACAGTACAATATGAACTTATTTATGAAAGATTATTTATCAAAAACTTTAATAGTATGACAACTACAAGCAACCAAATCATCAGCCCAAAACAGGCTGAATTTTACCAGCAGAACGGATATTTATTACCAAACACACCACTGTTCAACCCTGAAAAGTTTGAACGGCTGTTCAATATTTTCGAGGAGCACTTGGCTGATCGCGGCGATTTACGGCCCGACGAAATGAACAATCCGCACCTGAAGGACGACCGTCTTTTTGATTTTTTATTAGCCGAAGAGGTAATTGATGTGGTAGAACCGCTTATCGGGCCGAATATTGGGTTATGGAGCAGCGGCTTCATTTGTAAAGAGCCCAAAACCGGCAAAAGAACACCCTGGCACGAGGACAGCGCTTATTGGGAAGGCCGTTTTAACAGTTTCGATGATATTGTAACCATATGGCTGGCCATTGACGAATCCACAAAAGAAAACGGCTGCATGGGCGTTGTACCGGGTACGCACACCAATGGATTTTCGGAATATGAGGATATGGGAACCGACCACAAAATATTCAACCGCCAGATAAAAACCGACAGCATTAACGAGGATGAAGTAGTATGGTTCGCGCTGAAGAAAGGCACTTATTCGCTGCATGATTCGCGCATTATACATGGCGCAAATGCCAATACCAGCAATACCCGCCGCACCGGCTACACCATGCGCTATTTTAATACCGACCTGGTACTGGACCGTGAGCATCCTGCCAATCAAAACAAAAATATATATCATGCACGTGGGCTGAACCGGGGAAATAACCCGCTCATCTATTTGAAATAGTATATTTGATAAATGAGCACACGGTTTTTGTTGCGGCAGTTTATTACCGGAGACGATTGTTTCCACATAGCAAGGGTAACGATACATTCGCGGTACGACCTGTCGCTGCATACGCATGATTATGCCGAGATCTCGTGGATTGAGAACGGCACCGGCTTTCATATTATCAATGGGCAAAAAGTACCGGTTAAACCGGGCCACCTGATCATGATTCGGCCTGATGACGAGCACACCTACAGCTCTACCAGCGCAGGGCTTACCGTGATGAACCTGGCCTTCCCGGCGGACACGCTCGATTATTTTAGGGAGCGTTATTTCCCAGACTACAATTCTTATTTCTGGACGGGTACGCCGCTCCCCTATCATGTGCTGATGGATATGGCGCTTATTCGCCGCATCTCGCAGAAATCTGAAAAAACGTGGAAATACAAGCGTTCCAAGTTTTATTTGGATACGCTGTTGCTGTTCATTTTCGGGTTGATCGCCGCCAATAAGGATCTGCTGCTTGACAGCCAGGTGCCGGTTTGGCTGCATAACGCCATACAGGATTACACCACGCCCGAATTGTTTAAACAAGGCGCAAACGGCTTTGCGGGGCTGTGCGAAAAGAACATCGACCATGTGAACCGGGTGGTACGCAGCGCCTATAACAAAACGCTTTCGGACCTGGTAACCGAGTTGCGAATGAGCTTTGCCGCCAAGCAACTTTCCATGACTAATAACCCCATAAAAGTTATTTGTAACGACTGCGGGTTTACCAATTTAGGGCATTTTTACAAAACTTTTAAAGAGGCTTTTAACCAAACACCAACCGCATACCGCGAAACCAACCAAACCATTGTTTAAATATCGTTATAACGTAAACAATCTGTCGTTAAAAGCAATATGCAAATATTGTTTAAGGTGATGTGTTGGTTAACTTTATCCAACCAAATTATAAGCGAGTTGAATAAATTTAAAATAGTATCGTTTGTCGTAGCGATCATATCAATATCATTAACCGGTTTGTGTTTCGCACAGCAACCCCCGCCTGCATCCATCAATAAAAACATTCCGGATATAAGTCGACTTTCCGGCGTATGGTTGAATGCAGATACCACCGCCACCGAACCATCATTACGAAACTTCAGGGCGCAGGGTATATTAGACAGGGACATGACGTCCATCAGCTGGTTTGCGCGCGCGCCGTTCAGCGGGGGCTACCATTCCGGCGTGTTAAGGATAAATGGCAAAGCGCCGAGGGTACAAATGTTCCGCTGGCAGCCATGGGAAGGTTTGCGGAAGGCATCGACATCAACCTATAAAATTGAAACCTCGGTACGCATGGTGCCTGACCATGATGTGGTGATGTGGAATATCGATATCGCCAACAATACAAAACAAATGCAGCAATACGCCGTTACGCAGGATTTGATCGGCTTTATCAGCAATTATGACAAAGATATTTGGGCATATCCGTATCCTTATCCTACCTTAAAAGGAAAACATACGCAACGCCAGGATGAAATTGTAAATGTTATAGATAATGTTGGCCTCGCCCCGGAGAATGGCAAAGCAGAAAACGCCGACACCAACGGCCCCGGACAGGTAAAAAGTAACGGAAAACCAACATGGCCATCAGACAATGAAATATTAGATAGTAAAAAATATACCGTTATTAAACATACCGGCAATAAGCTTATCATTTCAGATACCGAAACACAATGCTTTATCGGTTTTTATATAGAAGATACGCCTGGTAACCTTTCACCACGTAACAGCGGCGGCGTTGCGACATGGCAGGTAAGCCTTAAACCATCGGCACATAAAAATATCAAATTTTTTATGACCTACGGCAGTACCCAAAATGCTGTTGAAGCTATTATCGATCAGTTCAAAACAAATTTCAACCAAACTTTTGCCGGGGTGGAAAACACCTGGCGCGAGCGCTGGCATGACTTATTTATACCCGAAAATAATCTTATTTCAGGCAATTTTCCGGTGCTGCAAACCAATGATGCCGCCGCGAAAAAGGTTTATTATACCGGGCCGCTTACTTTTCTCTACCTGCTAAACCTCGATTTGCCCGCGCATAAACGCGTTGTACTTACGGTTGGCCCGAAATGGGGCGCATCGGTTGTTTTCTTTTGGGATTCGGCAGAATCGTCTTCTATCTATGCACTTGCCGACCCTGTGATGATGAAAGAAGACCTTAAAGACTGGATAGCAAATGTAGACCTGGATAAACATTACGGTAAGGACAATTTTGGCGGCGGCGGCATAGGCAACGCCTACCGCGCAAATTATTGGGCCATATTCCAAATGGTCTATTCGTATATTACCGTTACCGGGGATTATAGCTTTTTGAATGAAACTATACAAGATAAAACACTTATAGATATTATCGATAACTATGCGCAGCACTGGAAAAAAATGGCATTATACGGCCAGCCAGGTTGCACAGATGACATTTACAAGCTCGCTGATTTTGGTGATGACGAGTGGAATTTACTGGAATGTGTGCCAACTTACAAACACATTGTGCCCTCATTTAATGTAGGCTATGTTTGGATGATGCGCAAGACAGCCGATTTCTATAAAAAACTGGGAGAACCTGGTAAAGCTGAATATTTAAATACCGAAGCGGACAGCATGGCCCATCGCGTTCTAAAACTATACGCCGGGAACGGCGTATGGAATGTGCTTTATCCGGGCAATAAAACTATAGAGCAAAGGCATGTGCTCGATTTTATTTTCTTCGGAAAGTTTATGAGCCGGGATATTCCAGCCGACACCAATAAAGCTATCGTAAAATTTGTAAATACCGAACTGCTTACGCATAACTGGATGCGTGCACAATCGCTACAGGATGTTGCCGCGAAAAATTCCGACAGGCCCGATCATGGCCCGCTGGGCGCGTTCGACGGCTGGCCGCCTGCAACTATGGATGCACTTACGCAATTAGGCTACAAGCAACAGGCATTCGCGTTTTACGACCGAGTGGTGCCTGTCACTTACGAAGGCTGCTGGGCGCAGGCACATGAGCTTTGGGACAGTAACAAATTTAATAAAATGGGCAATGTGCGTATAGCCAGCCGCGGCTGGACAAGCCGTGAGGCTGTAGATGGCATTGCCTTCTCGCAAATTATGCTGAAGGATTTTATGGGTTTTTATCCTGATGCGTTTGGCAAGGCTATTAATGTTCCCCAACAAAAAATACCATTTACCGGTACGCTTTATAATGTAAAATATAATGGCAAATATTATAACATCAGCTGCACAAATGGGGATGTGAAGATGCGTTTGTCGGCAAATTAAAAGGGCTATTTCTCAGGGAAATTACTTTTAAAGGATAACCACACCGTCATGCCGAACTTGTTTCGGCATCCCGCATGCAGGTAGGCAACAGGTAGGCTTGCAATAGGAATGTCGTATACATAGCAGGATCGAATATCCTGTGAGATGCCGAAACAAGTTCGGCACGACGGGATTTTATTTATTCAATAACAGCTTTTTTCCAAAAACTTTTCCGCCTACCACTATTCTTACTACATAAAACCCGCTGCTTTGCTCCTGTAGGTCTACGGTTTGCATCAGGTAGCCTGTGCCGTTAAGGCTAAATATCCTTTTTCCGGCCGAATTGTAAAAAGCAGCAATTATTTTATCGGTCTTCTTGCCTGAAACAACCAGGTTTACCAGGCCTGTGCTGGGATTGGGATAAATATCGATCACTGGCACAGCACTATAATCCTGGTAAGTACGCGGCCAGTTACTTACAACGGATGCAGGCGGGGCATTCAAATATTCCGCTGTTGCTATCCACTGAACCGTGTCGGCTTGAGGGGAAGATGAGGGCAGGTAAATATTGGTTTGTGTACCTGTTAAATTATAATACGGGCCTGCGGTATAACGCGGATCAGTATAAGGCAAATCGGTTATACCTGGCGTACCAACCGGCGCTTCAGTGATCAATATGCCGCTGGTACCCCACGCCGAACCGTTTCCCGTGCATTGGCAATACCCTTGTGCCTGTGCATTTACATCATCAAAATAATATGAACCTTCATAAATTGTCGACCCTGTAGATCTTGTGCTATACGTTGGCAAATTGGTGGTGATGTGATCGTACCTGAATACGCTGCCATAATTACTGTTTACCAGTTCCCAAACAAGGTGGCCGTATTTCCAGGTCGCATCCTGCACACCGTCTATCACAATACCTTTTAATCCTGTTTGGTTGGCAAAACCAGATTGTGTAGCGGGGTTATTGTTGTTATCGTTATAGTACATTATACCGGCTGCCTTATTATAGTCATAGGCATCTGTGTATGATGAAATATTATGTACCCTGGTATATGAATTGATTACTTCGAGCTGATCGTAAAATATATGTGTGCGCTGGGTAAGCGGCCCGCTGTTGGCGCCTATTATTGAGCGTATTGCCCTGATAGGGCCGACCTTATTGGTAACAAAAGCGCCTTCGGCCTGCGGCGGTACGTCCGGGTTGCAGGCAGCGGAAGGGACGTCCATAATGTCCTCGCCCGAAAATGTATATTCCGAACGTGTGCAGTCACCGGGTATGGTTGAAACGGTATGCTTATCGTACAGGTTTATATTTTTCGGATTATCGGCCCTGATAACGAGTACGCTATCTATCCACCTATCGGCAAAACCACGAAGGTAATAGGGTGTGATCAAATATGACTTCTCCGGGTTAGGGCCGTCAGCAATATTGTATTTAGACTTGTAGCCTGCAAAACCATAGCTAACGCCGCTTCTGCTAAAACTAAAGGTATATTCTGAAATGTACGATTTCCCGGCTGATGGAGAAATTGCGTTAGTTGCCCGATTAAACAGGTACAGATATCCCGGCTGCCCATCCGGGCCGGTAATTTTCAGTTCTACGCCGGATGTTGTATCAATTCCCGCAGGCATACGGACATTTGCAGGTGCTTCCGCAGTCCCGGCATCCCTTGCCATAAAAGCCAACTCGTCGTCCGGATCAAAGGTTGGGTCATGATCGGGGCCTGTAAAGGTATTGCTATCGCAATATTGTATGGTTTTAAAATTGCTATAGTTTGCATGGCTGCCATAAAGCCCCGCACTCCAGGGGTCTACGTATGTGGATGTATTATAAATTTTGCCGCCATCTATCGTATCCCGCTCATCCACCTGTATAGGCACCTGCACCCAGTTACCCGTTGCATTTGGCGTATAAACAAACCCAACTACATCTGTTGCTTTATAACCATTGTCAAAACTTTGTACAAGGTTAGTGTTTTTGAAAAGGCTGCCACTTATTACCACAGGCGTTATGCCAGGGGATGTTTGTGCAACTGTTATTGTACACACACAACAGTTTAACAATCCAAAAAATAATACTAAAAAAAGTTTCATTGGCAGGAGTAATACCGTTGTGAGGTGTACTCAATCTACCACAATAATATAGTATTACAATTATAAAACGTTATAGCAGAGCATTAACAGCCATTGAAGTAATAAAAATATTACAATAAGAATGCCTTCAGGTTTTGATAAGCCTCCTTGCCCCAGCCTTTCATAGCATCGTTCAGGGTTGCTTTCAACTCTGCCTGGTTTACATGTTTACCCTTTTTGGGCGGAGCGATAGTTTTTTCATCAACTGTCATATCGGTTACTTTGGTGGCAAACCAGTTAATATTGTCATGCGGGAGCGCAAGGCCCAATATCATTCCGGGTAAGCCTGTAAAACCTTCCGGGCCACCCGATACATGGATTTTATCGGTATAAAATGCAACCACATAAATAGAATCCATTACTATCGCATTTGCGCGGCGGCAGGTATAACCGGCTATTTCGCGGGTTTCATCGGTAATTTTCCAATGTATTTTGCGGGTGGTGTCCGACAGTAAATAGGTCTGCTCAAAAACCTGTTTTTGTACCACGTTGCGCCCTTGCCCCAGGTCGGTATAAATAGTATTAGGTTGTTTGGCTATCTCCAGGTCCCACCAGCCGTTAGGTTGGTCGTCCTCATCATCGTGTGTAAACAACGTTTTGTTATTGGTAAACGTTAGCGTGCTTTTTAATACCCTGAACTGCGGGTGGTCCTTTTTATAGGCCTCGAAAGCCGTTTGCTCAAAACTGCCATCCTTATCGTCATACATCTCTTTTGTAATGAGCGCGTAAATGTTGGTGGTTTTATTAAACTCGACCGTTCCCGATGTAGTGAAATGCTGGTTTTGAGCTGATGCCATACCAACCGATAGAATTAAACAGGTGAGTAGTGTTAATATAGTCTTCATGCGATTAGTTTTGTGCTTTAGTTGTTGTGCCAAATTTTGTAAAATTCCATACTACCGAGAACATAAAAAACCTGCGTATACCGGTACTGATGGATTGCGTGGTGGTATTGCCTGAGATGCCCCTGGAAAAATTGGTATTTTGGTTGAGGAGGTCATTTACCGAAAGCGATATCTTCAATTTATCATCTTTAAGGAAAGTTTTAAAAACATAAGCATTCCAGATGGTTTGATACTGTGCGCTGAGCGCTTCGGTTTTAGCAGTGTAAGTATAATTAGCATTGCTGCCTATGCCAAATTTCAAAGGCAGGAAAACATCGACATTGCCGTTGGTACGGAAACCTGCTGCGTTATTATTGATATTCGGCTGTAACGACATGGTGCTGAATGTATAGGACGGGCCGCCATTAACGTAAAAATCGTATTTCTTTTCAACATATTTTTGAATCTCCAGGCCGACAGAGTAGGTGTGGCTGTTGGCCTGGTCGAGCGCGTTATTAATGTAACTGTATGAAACATTGCCATTAGTACCCAAATCAAGCCCGACATAAGTATCTATAGGCTTGATCTTCCGGCCAAGCCCGGTATAAATGTTATACCGGTATGGGTCTTTATTAGTCAGGTTAACGTATTGGGTAGTGTTTGTTCCTGTTGCAGTTGTGGTGGTATTGTTTACGATATCGTCGAAGACGTTGCTGATGCTGCCATTAATAAAAATCGACTGCCCGCTGATCACCTTATACGAATTGTACCAGCCATAGATCATGTTTGAGAACGATGGTTTCAGATCAGGGTTACCAAGGGTTATATTCAACGGGTCGTTGTTTGATAAAACAGGTTGTATCTGCTGTAAGGTAGGCTGTGTAGTATTTCCCTGGTAATTGATAGTCAATGACGATTGCGGCCCGAATTTATACTGGTACATAGCCTGCGGGTACCAGTTGAGGAAGTTACGCTGTATAACATCGCCTGTGTATTCGTCGATTTGCTGGTAGCTGTCGTCCGATACCTTCGTACCAAAATTAAACGTGGCTTTTTTGTATTTGTAATTGATTACTGCCCCTACCTGGTTGCTCAGCTGGTTAAACTTATAATAGTTACTATAAGTAGCATCAAAATCATTATAAACACCGGGAGCCGTTTCGTTATATGACTGGTTATCGCTGTTTGCATTATCCACACCAAACCCGTAATTAAACAATACCGATATTTTTTTGGTTATTGGTTCGGAGTAGGTGATATTACTTTTTAAATTATTGCTGAGCGTACTGGTTGGTTTGTACTGGTTAGTTGTTTCAGCACTATCCAGCTTCCCACCCGGGCCATAAAAATCCAGTTCAGAGTTTAAGTATCCATTGGTAGTAGTATGATCGTATGATTCGCTTACCGTCCATGATAAAGTACGGCCAACTTTTTTAAATTTTTTGGTATAAAATACGCTAAAATTGAATATTTGCTCATCGCCGTGATTGGTTACATCGCGTACATCGCGGTTAAGCAGCGTGTTATTAACGCCTGTATCTGTTGTTGTGGTATATTGATTATTTACATGGAAGTTTTTGTCTGTACCATCCATCATAAATTTTAAGGTTTGTGCTGTATCCAGCTTTACCTGGTAGGTAAGGGCGAGTTTTTGGCGAAAAGCATAATCGTTAAAATTTTCATTGCTTTGGTTGTTGATAATGCCGGTAGGCAGCGTTTGCTGTGTATTGGTGGTAGTAGACCCGGTTACATCTATCTGCCCTATTTTATAATTCGCATTGAGCGATTGATTATCGCCATCCCATTTTGTATCATAATGTGCGCCGGCAGATGAAGTAACAGGTATGCCCTTGCCATTATAATATCCGCCGAACGAATCGAGCGCATCGTTACTGCCGCCGCCGGATATCATTATACCGCCATCCACAAACTGAATATTGCCGTCGTTGGCGCCGAGCGCGTTGCTGTCCTCAAATCCGAGGCCTGTACGCCCGTCATTGGCAGCGGTAGCATAAACCGCGAACTTTTCATTTAATTTAAACCTGTTGAATTGCACCTGGCCCTCGTAGTAGCCGTCGGTACCTTCGTTGCCATCCAGTTTACCAAACAGGCCGTTCTTTTTATCCTGCCTTAATTTAATATTGAGGGTTGTGGTAGTTTTGCCATCATCAATGCCGGTAAACGCGGCCTGGTCGCTTTTTTTCTCATACAGCTGTACTTTATCAACCATATCCGCGCGCAGGTTTTTGGTTACGAGCGTAGGGTCGTCGCCAAAAAACTCTTCACCGTCTACCAGTACTTTTTGCACGGTCTTTCCCTGCGCAGTTATCTTACCATCCTTATCCACCTGGAAGCCGGGAAACTGCTTCAACAGGTCTTCTACCGTAGCATTGGGCTGTGTTTTATAAGCTTTGGCATTAAACTCCGTGGTATCGCCCTTTATTTTTATGGCATCCACCTGGCCTTTTATCACCACATCGGCTAACAATTTCGATTTAAGCACCATACTAATAAAGCCGAAATTCTGGGTAGTATGAGCTGAATCAAGTGTGAAGAAATCTACATAATCCGCATAATCGGGATAGGTGAGCAACAGGATAAATTTACCTTTCGGCAAATTACCGATGTTGAACGTGCCATCGTTACCCGTCCAGGTAAAGGCGCGCATAATAGAATCTTTCTGGTTTAGCACCATAACAGTAGTACTGGCCATTTTTGATTTGCTCACTGTATCGCCAATAGCACCTTTAACAGCATAATTGGTCTGCGCCATTGCAGCGAAAAAGCAGAGGCAGCATAGGATGAAGGTAAAAATCGTGAATTTCATTAAGGTTGTATAAGTTAGAACCAATATATAACTAAAATTTTAGGTGAACAAATATTTTAACTTTTATTAACAAAAATTAACAATCGGGGCATCGGCCAGAAAATAGCTACAGGCATTTTTTATTACCAACCGGGTAGATTTTCTCGTCTCGTCCTGAAATAGGTTATACAAGGGTGTACCGTTCCAGTCATACCACGCTATATATTTTAAAAGAATACTTTATACATAATTAATTGATATAAAATCAATTACGATATAAACTTAAAGTTTTTGTACTGTACCACTTTGTACCGTTTTTTAAGAAATATTTCTCTATAATATCTTGCTTATGAGCACATTAACTATATATTTAACTATTAGTTGTGTACCGGGGTGTACCACTTTTATTTTGGTACACCTGCATGTTAATTGATCATAAGACGCATGCCACTGCGAAATGTTAAACGCAAATGTTAATGTTTGTTAAAAGATGTTAAGCATCAACCATTTATAAAAAATTAGCCCGAATTTCAGGCTATAATTATGATCAAACGTTTACTTATCCCTTCATATCATGCAATACAAAAAGATCAATAACCTGCTGGGCTGGCTTTGCTTTGTAATAGCCGCAACCACCTACATTTTAACCCTTGAGCGCTCGGTAAGCTTTTGGGATTGCGGCGAATTTATCGCCTGCGCTGCCCGTTTGCAGGTATCGCACCAACCCGGATACCCGCTTTTTGCCATGCTGGGCAAAGCATTTTCGCTGCTTTCATTCGGCGATAAAACCAAAGTGGCTTATTTTATGAACGTAGGTTCGGCGCTGGCCAGTGGGGCAACTATCATGTTCCTGTTCTGGACCATCACAGCCCTTGCTAAAAAAATGCTCGAGCGCAGTAATGAAATGGCCGCCGAATGGCGCACCGGTTTAATCATGAGCGCCGGGCTGGTCGGTGCGCTGGCCTTTACTTATACCGATACCTTTTGGTTCTCGGCGGTTGAATATATTGTGTTTGCCTGGTCGGCTTTATGTACGGCTATTGTTTTTTGGGCGATATTGAAGTGGGATGCTCACGCCGATGAGCCCGGTGCGGATAAGTGGATCGTTTTCATTGCTTACATGATCGGTTTGTCCATTGGCATCCACCTGCTCAACCTGCTTACCATCCCGGCATTGGTGCTGGTTTATTATTTCCGCAGGTATAAAAAAATCAATCTTAAAACAGGCGCGCTGGCGTTTCTCATCAGCATATTTATACTGGCATTTGTACAATACGGTATCCGTGGCTATGCCGTTGAAGCAGCCGCTTACTCCGACCTGTTTTTTGTGAATACGCTTGGCTTTGGTTTTGGCAGCGGTGTGGCGGCATTTTTTATTTTGCTTGCCGGGGCGCTTGTTTACGGCGTTTGGTATACTATCAAACACAAAAAACCTTTGCTTAATTTGGCTTTTTTATGCGTGATATTTATCTTTTTAGGTTACAGCTCATTCGTTTACATACCTATACGCGCTACTGCGGGAACTAACCTCGATAATTATCACCCCGATAACGCCTTTACGCTGTACAATTATTTAAACCGCATTCAATATGGTACTACACCGCTATTATACGGCCAATTTTACGATGCTAAAATTGTTGATGAAAAAGATGGCAGCATGATGTACCGGCGGGGAAATAAAGCCTATGAACCGATAGGTAAGCAGCTGGATTATGTTTATGACCATAATACCTTTTTGCCGCGCATGTATATTGCCGACGGCGACCCCGACCATGCCCAGGCCGTGCAATTTTACCAGCAATGGCTGAACATACCCGATGGACAAGCGCCAACCTTTGTCGACAATATGAAATTTATGTTCAGCTGGCAGATATACCAGATGTACTGGCGCTATTTTATGTGGAATTTCGCCGGCCGTTACAGCGACGATGATATAGCAGGCCAAACCGATATGGGCGGCGTTGGCGGCAACTGGACAACCGGCCTGTTTGATAAATGGAAGCATCTACCCAAATCAGTAACCGGCAGCGTTACCTACACGCCGCTTTATGCCCTGCCACTGATATTGGGATTATTCGGCCTCGCTTACCATATTAAACGCAGCAAGCGCGATGCATTGATCGTCGGTTTTTTGTTCTTCTTTACCGGTTTGGCTATTGTGTTGTATGTAAATCAGCCGAATGTACAGCCGCGCGAGCGCGATTATTCTTACGTAGGTTCTTTTTATGCTTTCGCGATATGGATAGGATTGGGCGTAATAGCGCTGGTTGAAATAGCACGCAAGAGAATGCATATGCGTTATGCAATCGTGAGCGCAACGGCGCTTTGCCTGCTGATCGGACCGATACTGTTAGCGAGCAAGGAATGGGGCGACCATGACCGCTCCACCAAACTTACCGCCCATGATATGGCTTATGATTATCTCATGTCGTGCCCTAAAAATGCCATCCTTTTTGATTTTGGGGATAATGATACCTATTCATTATGGGCCGACCAGGAAGCGGAAAATATCCGCCCGGATGTACGTATTGTAAACCTGAGCCTGTTAAGCGGCGATTGGTCGATCAAGCAAATGCAGCGCAAAATAAATGAGGCCGATGCCTTGCCGATTACCATGCCGTATGATAAATATAAAGACGGCGTACGTGATTACCTGCCTTTTAACGATGCCAAAGTACCAGGCTATACAGAAGTAAGTGATGTTTTTGACTTTTTAATCTCCGACGACCAGCGTACGCAGATGCAATACAGCAACGGCTCGTTTACTAATTACCTGCCAACGCGCAACCTGAAAATTACCATCAACCCCAATGAGGTTTTGAACAACGGTGTAATATCGCCCGGTCAAAAGGCCATGCTTGCCGATACCATGAAATGGAGGTTCCCGTTTGACGGCCTCACCAAAGAAAAACTGGCTATGATGGACATCCTGAGCCATAACCATTGGAAACGGCCGATTTGCTTTGCGGTATCGGTTGGGAACGAGAATTTGTTCGGGTTACAGCAATACCTGTATAAGGAAGGCCTAACTTTTCACCTGATGC
>Ga0302309_10000543_pt1 | contig 42784 bp, 32 predicted proteins | sample III_Palsa_N1_1_FD_200453 | JGI IMG/M metagenome (GOLD analysis project Ga0302309, IMG submission 200453) | Peat permafrost microbial communities from Stordalen Mire near Abisko, Sweden - III_Palsa_N1_1 | ecosystem: Environmental > Terrestrial > Soil > Palsa > Peat permafrost | place: Sweden...
TATGCAACGATCAGCTTGCCGGCTGCGAAAGGCGGCAAACCTACGGTTTATAAGGATTTGAAAGATGTCGTCTTTGCGGACGATGCCTATTTCAAGCTGCTGCCCTATGAGTGGCTGGCGGGGTCAAGACGGGTCAATTTGGATCAGCCCTTCCGGGTGGTTTTGACGGCCTCACGTGCGCGGCTCTTTTTTCCGGGGCTGAGTGCAGAGCAGGTGATCGGCCGGCAGATCGTTGTAAAAGACACGATCCCGTTGACGGTGACCGGGGTAGTAAAGGATCTACGGCGGGAAACGGATTTTACTTTTGGAACATTTATTTCCCGCGCCACGCTTGAAACACCGGCTTTTCGTCCCGATGACGGTGATCCCTGGACCAGCATCAGTCATGAGTCGCAGCTTTTTGTAAAACTGTCCCCGAATGCCACGGTGGGGCAGATCGAGGAGCAGCTTGCGGTCTTGTTTAAGAAATATCATCCGTATGACAAAGATGGTATTGGTTTCCTGCACCGGCTGCAACCGTTGAGCGAGCTGCACTTTAGCGACCGTTACAAAAATTTCGACCATCGCCGGGCGCATCGTCCGACGCTTTTTGCGCTGCTGGCCGTTGCCGGCTTTTTGTTGTTATTGGCCTGCATTAATTTTATTAACCTGATGACGGCGCAGGCTTCGTTGCGGGCGAAGGAGATCGGGATCCGCAAGACTATGGGCAGTTCCATGCGGCAATTGATGGGGCGATTCCTGGGAGAGACCTTTTTGCTGACGATCGCGGCGACACTGTTGTCGGCGTTGGTTGCACCGCTGTTGCTCAAGGCATTTGCTGATTTTATTCCGCCCGGTCTTTCGTTGGCCGCGCTTTGGCAGCCCGGGACAGTGTTGTTTTTGGCGATGTTGGTGTTGAGTGTGACCCTGCTGGCGGGTGCGTATCCTGCTTTTGTGCTGTCGGCGGGGAAGCCGGCGCTTGTGCTTAAAAACAAAGTAATGGCGGGCCCGGGGCGCGGTGTGCTGCTGCGGAAGTCTCTGACGGTCGCACAGTTTGTGGTCGCGCAGGTGCTGATCATCGGGTCGATCATTGTCGCCAAACAGGTCAGCTATTCGCTGAATAAGGATTTGGGGTTCAAGAAAGATGCGATCCTTATCTTTTCAGCACCTTACGTGCCCGATTGGAAGAAATTCGCTTTGATGGATCGTATCAAGGCGCTTCCGCAGGTGCGTATGGTGAGTCTGTCGAGTTTCGCGCCGACGTCGGCGAACAACAATATCGAGACCCCGATCTACCGTGATGGGAAGAAGGAGATAATGACACGAGTGCTAACCCGTTATGTGGATTCCAACTATATGAAGTTATACGGGCTGCGGCTCGTGGCGGGCAGGCCCCTACCCTATAGCGATACGTTGGGCGGACTGCTCGTCAATGAGACCTATGCGCATGCTTTGGGGTTTGTGAGTTCCGAGGATGCGGTTGGCAAGACGATCGTCCATCGGAATAAGCCGCGGCAGATCCTTGGGGTGGTCGCCGACTTCCACGAAAAAAGCCTGCATGAGCCGATCCAGCCCATGGTCATGGGGATGTGGCCCGGTCAGGAATTCGATCTGAGTGTGGCTTTGAAAGCGCAGGATGAGGCGGAGACGGTATGGGCATCGGCTATTGCCGGTATAGCAAAAGAGTGGAAGGCCGTCTATCCGGATGTTGATCTGCACTATCGTTTTCTTGATGAGACGATCGCCGAGCTTTATACGGCGGATAAGAACATTACGCACCTGTTGTTTTGGGCGACGACGCTGTCGATCATCATCAGCTGTCTGGGTTTAAGTGGGCTGGTCCTATACATCACCACACAGCGGGCGAAGGAGATCAGCATCCGGAAAGTTGTGGGGGCTTCTGTTCCGCAACTTGTTTCCTTACTATCGGTAGATTTCCTGAAGCTGGTGGCCATTGCGTTCGCGATCGCGGTCCCGATCGGCTGGTATGGTGTTCATGAATGGCTGGACAGTTTTGCCTATAAAACGGAATTGAGCGGCTGGAATTTTCTGGCGGGGGGGTTGATCATGTTGGCGATCGCCATGTTTACGCTGGGGCTGCGGACGGTCAAGGCGGCGAATGCCAATCCGGTGGATAATCTGAGGGCGGAATAAGACCTTATACGGGCCAAGGCAGTCGAATTTTGGAAGAGTGGCGGTTTATGCGGATTTTCGCTTTCATGAAATACGGGTGTCAAAAAGTACGGTGGGTATTAGCGGCATTGCTGCTGTTGTCCATGGGGCGGGGGTATGGACAGGAAACGGCCGTACCGGCTTCGATACAGGTTCCGGCGGGCAGTAAATTGCTCCTGCGGGTGGAAGGCCGGGGGGTGCAGGTGTATACGTGTCAGGTGTCGGCTGCGGATACGACTCAATATGTTTGGGTATTGCTAGAGGCCAAGGCCATTTTATATGCCGGAGCCGAATACGGGGAGAAGGCCGTGCGCCATTATTTTAATGCCAAACATCACCCGGTATGGGAGACTGAGGATGGATCCAGTGTTGAAGGGACTAAATTGCAGCAGTCGGATGCGCCGGATGCGGGGGCCATCCCCTGGTTATTGTTGAAGGCCAGTTCCAGCTCCGGGACGGGCCCGATCGTATCGACCGCCTATGTACAGCGGATCAATACCAAGGGCGGGAAAGCGCCTGCGGAGAGAGCGGATGTGCGTCAAAAGGGAGAGAAAATCGAAGTAGCGTACAGCGCAGAATATTTGTTTTATGCCAATAAATAGCCTAACAAAGCCTTTGGCGCTTGTAGCAATCTTATTGGCGATCTCCTTTGCCGGAAAAGCGCAGTTGAGCCAGCAGGAAGAGGACAGCATTCAGCAGCGCTATTCGGCTGAGCTGCGGGTTACGGGGAAGACTTTTGTCGCGTATTTCAGGCCGCATTATAAGCAGATCTACTCGATGCCGGAGCGCGCCTTTCTGAGCAAGATAGATTCGGCCAGGGATGCTTTTTTTCGGGTCTTGAAAGGCTATATGCACCGGTTGGACTTTGACTTCGCGCAGGAGCAGAACCTGGAGATCAACTATTATTTTGACAAGATGCTGGCGGAGTATCCGTATACCCATGAGGTATTCACCGGCGAGGTGGCGCCGGCCAAATCGAAGCTTATAGACCGATTGGATAAGAACCTGCCTGACTTCAACAAACCAGACTACCTGGAAAAGTCGGATTTCACCGATTATGCCCGGGCCTATTTTTCGTATTTGATCTATGTAGAACTAAAGAACCCGCGCTATCAGAACGCAGATAATCGGAATCTCCAGGCGATCTGGCGTCTTCTCCCGCTTTATTTAACCGATCGGGCCTGTCTGGCATTCTGGCAATACGATTATCTGTCCTATCATATCGACAACCTGGGGATCAAAGACATCGATGAGATCTACCGCGCTTATACCGCCACTTGTGACGACACTGCCAATCTGCGGAAGATAACAGCGCTTTATGCGGCGGATTCCATTGGAAGAACGGATCATTTGATCAAAGTATACAAGCAAGCGGGGCCGTTCAAACTGGATCTGCATCTTTTTCTGCCTCCCGGCGATCCGGGCGGCAAGAAGCGGCCGGTGATCGTCTTTTTTCATGGCGGCTCCTGGTCCGAGGGCAAGCCGGACTGGTTCTTTTACAATTGCCAGGGGTATTCGCAAAAGGGTTGGGTGGCCTGTGCCGTGGAATACCGGGTCTATGGCAGGGAGGGGACGCTGCCTTTTGAAGCGGTTAAGGATGCCCGATCGGCCATTCGCTGGTTAAGACAGCATGCCGAAGAATATGGGATCGACACCAACAGGGTGGTAGTTTCGGGCAACTCGGCGGGCGGCCATCTGGCGCTGACCTGCGCCATGGCGGATAAATGGAATGAAGCGACGGACGATCTGCGTTATAGTCCGGTACCCAACCTGATCATGGTCAATTCGGCGGTATACGACCTGACCGATCAAAACACGGCCTGGATCAGGAAAGATCTGACCGACAAAGACCTGGTCAAGAGTATTTCGCCCAACTTTCTTGTTCATGGCGGTTTGCCGCCTATGCTGGCCATTCACGGCACCAGTGATGGGAATGTCCCTTTTGCCACTGCGGAAAAATTCAAGGATGAGATGGTGAAAGCGGGCAATAAGCTGGAATTTCATCCGATAGCTGGCGCGCCGCATTTTATCTGGTTAGATACGAAATTTCAGGATGAAGTGGGCAATACCCGGATACAATTCTTACAAAAATCAGGCTATTAGGGGCAGCAGTTCGATCAGGTTGTCGACGATATAACCTGGATTCGCAGATTCGAGTTGTTGTCTTGTATGGGCGCCTGTGGTAATGCCGATGTTCAGGCTGGCGCCTGCGTTCCTTCCCTCTTCGATATCGATGACCGAGTCGCCGACTTTCGCTACTTCCCGGGCGTCGGTGATGCCGGCGCGTTGCATGGCGAGCACGATCATATCGGGGTGGGGCCGGCTTTGTCTAACGTCGGTGGCGGTGACGAGGTCGTCAAAGGTTTCGCCTTGTTTCCAACCTAGCTTTTCGATCAGGGATTGTGCCGTCTGCCGGTTGTAGCCTGTATTGAGTACGACGCGGACGTTTTTTTGCCGGAGTGCCTGAAACAGTTTTACGGCATTATCCTGAGGGAGGATCTCGTGTTCCTCATAGGCTTTTCCGAGAAGGTAGATAAAGCGGTGGTAGATGCTGTGGATGATGTTGTCGTCCTGATTGGGCGTGTATTTTTTCATGATCGCCCGCAGTGCGTCCAATTTTTCCATGCCCGCGCCTTCTGCCAGGACCTGTTCGAGTGTGACGTTAAATCCGGCTTCGAGGATCGCCCGCTGCAATGTTTTATACACCAGCATGTTCTCGTTCACTGTTGTGCCGGCCATATCGAAAACCACCATTCGTATCATTGCAATTTAGTTTTATTCGAAAATACCAATTACCGGGTCATTTTTTCAGGAAACCCTGGAGGTCCAGCCAATCGCCCAATCTGTTTATCCAGGTGTCAGAAGGCTGGTGCTGTTTGTTCATCCCGAAACCGTGTCCTCCTTTTGAGTAGATGTGCAGTTCTGCGGAATGGCCTGCGGTCAGCCATTTACTATATAGCGCGATACTCATCGGGACAAGGTGATAGTCATCATCGGTTGCCGCAGCGATAAAGAGGGGCGGGGCGTCGTTTTTGATCGTCATCGGCAGGGTTGGGGGAACATAAGGATAGATCGGTGCGACGAAGTCGGGCTTATTGTCGCTGGTGTAGTCAAAGGCGCTGGCGGTGGCCAATGTGCCCCCGGCCGAAAAACCGATGATCCCTATCCTGTCGGGGGAGATACCGAAATCCCGTGCGTGTTGCCGGGTGTATAGCAGGGCTTGTTTGCCATCCGCGATGGCCATGGGCACGACTGGGGTGAGCAACTGGCGGGATCTGGCGGTGTCCTTGATCCGCTCATTCTTTTCCTGCATGGGGTGGGTAGTTTCGCTGTGGACGACCCGGTAAAGCAGGACGAAGGCGGAAACGCCTTTCTTATTCAGCCATTCGGCCACGTCTGACCCTTCCGTTTTAGTATGGAGGTAGCAAAAAGACCCGCCGGGGCAAATGATCACCGAGGTTCCGTTGGCAAGGACGGGGTCGGCGGGGAAAAAAACCAGGACCGGTTGTACGATGTTATAGGTTAGCGGGTCGCCGGGAATGGAGGAGCTGTCTACTTGTGAATGCCAGGTCCAGTTCTCCGAACCCGGGGCGATGCCGGGCCAGATGGGGAAAGTTTGTTGTGCGTTACCAGTCGTTGCAAAGACCAATAAGACCAATAAAGCGATGGTATTTTTCATCGAAGTAAAGATTGGTTTTATTCAGACAAACCTTCGCGATGAAAAGTGGAATTAATGGTAGCTTAATATTATGTATATTTAACCCGTCTTTCGTGGCGGCGGAATATTAAAATGACAAATTGTATGAGTGTCATTCACAATAAGGATATAGGAACGAAACAGAAAGCGCTTGCCATTAATCTTGATCCACAGGTTTACGGGTCCTTTTCGGAGGTCGGCGCCGGCCAGGATGTCGCCGCGAATTTTTTTAAAGCGGGCGCTTCCTCCGGTACGATCGCGAAAACGATGTCGGCATACGACATGACCTTTTCGGATGCCATTTACGGTGCGCAGAAGGGCCGGCGCTATGTGAGCGAGGCAAGGCTGATCGCCATGCTGGAGAAAGAGTATGGCCTATTGATCGAGCGGCTTGCCGAGAAGCGGGGCGAAAAAACACATTTTTTTGCTTTTGCAGATACGATGTCGGCGCTCAATTACCATAAGACGAATGAGGGGCATGGCTGGATGGGTGTCCGTTTTCAGCTGGAGCCGAACAGAGCGTTCAACGACGTCGTGATCCACGTGAAATTGCTGGACAATGACAATGTCCTGCAACAGCAGGCTGTCGGCATCCTTGGTGTCAACCTGATCTACGCCTGTTTTTATTATCATACGCAGCCTACGGTCTTTTTGCAGTCGCTGATGGACAACCTGTCGACGGATGGTATACAGATCGATATGATCCGCTTCGAGGGTCCGGATTTCAGCAAGGTGGATAACAGGCTGATGAGTCTGCACCTGGTGAAGTATGGGTTTTCGGATGCCGCCTTGTTTGGCCCGGATGGCAAGAATATGCAGCCTTCGGAGGTTTTGTACAAAAAGCATATCGTGGTAGTGCGGGGCCGGTTCCGGCCCGTCATCAATGTACATCTGGATATGCTGAACACGGGTGTCAAGCAGTTTATGCAGGAACCCGATGTCGACAAGGAGAATGTCGTGGTCATCACGGAGTTGACCCTGCAGGCCTTAAAAGAAAGGAACGCGGAGGCGACGGCCGAGATCGACGAAAAGGATTTTCTGGACAGGGTTGATATCCTCTGTGCGCTGGGGCAAACCGTACTGATCTCCGATTTCCATGAGTATTACAAGTTGGTGGCCTATCTGTCGAACATCACGAAACTAAAGATGGGGGTGGTCATGGGCTACCCCAATCTCGAGTATATTTTTGACGAGGCGCATTATCAGGGTCTTCATGGCGGTATCCTGGAATCCTTTGCGACGCTCTTCAGCAGGAATGTGAAGCTTTTTATTTATCCCACCCTGCGCAACGGCATTATTTATAATTGTCTGCGTTTCAACTTACCTTCTCACCTGGTCGATTTGTACCGCTACCTGATCGCCAATAATAAGATAGAAGATATCCGCCACTATAAGGAAAGCAACCTGCAGATCCAAACGGACAAGGTGTTGGATCTGATCAAGCAGGGGGCAGAAGGCTGGGAGGAATATGTGCCGGCCGAAGTGGCGGCGATGATAAAGGAACGTTGTCTTTTTGGCTTCCATTGTGAAGTGAAACCCGCTAAGAAAAGTTAGTTACCAGCATCCACCCTTTGATCGCATAATCACTTCAAAAATTTTTGCGATGAACCCGAATGCTATCTATCGTGTGATGCTGACTGTCTGCGGCGTCCTGTTCTTTGTATCCTTGCAGGCTCAAATGGACATAAGCGGCGACTGGGTTGGAAAGGTCTACGATCAGAACTCGTCCTGGTATTATGAGCTATCGCTGGTGAAGACGGGGCCAAACACCTATTTTGGACTAGATTCGTTTTGCCTGGAACAAAAGACGAACAAGATGCCTCTCCCGGTGGGATTTACCGTGAAGCAGGCACTCGTAGCCACTTTCAACAACGGGGTAGTGGTGTATTCCGATGTAAAGAATATGGGGCAGAATTTCCCGCAGGTCGTAGAGAACCTGCGGCTGGTGAAAGATGGCGACAGTTCGGCTATCGTCAACAACAATCCGGCGACGGCCCAGCGAAAGGTATTTTTGAAACGGGTGAGCATGGACCTGTCGCCTGCACTGGCGGCTATCGTCACCGCCAATAAGGCGGCGATCGTCGCCAATACGATAACGGACTCCACCCTGGAGATAGAAAGCATCACCTACAAAAGCTCCAACAACAATTCAGTCCTTCGCTATAACGATCATGGGCAGATGACCATCAAGCTGCGAAATCATGCAGGCAGGGACCTGAGCAATATACAAGTCAGCGCGGTCACGGCAGAGGGGGTCAACGGGCTGATCGGCTATGATCATTTCAACGGAAACCTCAACCTCGCGAAGAACAGCGAGAATACCTTTAACGCCCCGGTCAACACCAATTTTTCCGTGCCGCGGGATTCGGTTCATTTTACGATGTCGTTCAAATATAATGGCTTTACGGTCCAGCGTCCCTTTGCACTTGCGACGGAGTCTTATTTTACGACCAGTGAGGTGAGCGTTCCCGCCTATACTTCGCCGCGGATGCAGGCGGTGTCGGGGTACTACGGGTTTCTGAACGGGCCTTTTACGGACGTGGCCAAATCCCTGGACGGGCTCGCGGCCGGGGGAGACAAAATGGCGGCAATGTGGAAAGCGGTCTTTCTGTCGATGGGATATGGGGGCTTTACAATCGACGAGGACAAAGGCTATGCGATCGGCAGGACGTGTATCAAGACGGTGGAAGAGAAAGCGCGGAACGGCGATGGGGAGGCGCTTTTCCTGATGTTCTATGCCTGTCAGATGGGGCTGGAGGGTGAAGATGCCAGGGCGCTGGCGGTCAATTTCCTGGAGAAGAGCGCCAAGGCGGGGTTCAAGCCCGCCATCTACGACTATGCGTTGCAGTTTACCCAGCACCGGGAGTATGCAGCCGCTTTCAAATACCTGAATCAGGCGTATGCCGCTGGCGTGAAGAAGGCAGCAAACGTGATCGGCTATATGTATGAGCGGGGACTGGCGGTAGCCAATGACAACGATTCCGCCATAGCCTGGTATAAAACAGGGATGGCTTTTGGCGATCCTGACGCCGTGCTTTGGTATGCCAAACTGGTCGCCAAGGGACATGACAATAGTCCGCCCGATATCAACAAGGCGCTGGCAATATCGAACGAAGCGGCCGCGAAGAATTGCACGGATGCCATGATCTTCAATGGCGAGACCTTTTTAGATGGCAAGCAGGGTGTAGCCCGCAGTATCCCGACGGCGATCAAGTGGTTCAGGGCAGGCGCGGATGAGGGCGACCGGCAGGCGATGCTGGCGTTGGGGGAGACCTATTTGGTTGATGCGCCCGGCATCGTGAAGGACGAGCGGTCGGCTTTGTTCTGGATAAAGAAGGCGGCCGAGCTGGGGTCACCAAAGGCCATGGTGATGCTGGCGAGGTTCTATAATGACGGGACTGTGGGGGAGAAGGACATCATAGCCGCGAGGTATTGGTATAACCAGGCGGTGTTGAAGGGCTTTGCCCGTCAGGACAATACGGGTCTCGAGGCACAGGCGGAGACTTTTATGAACTTCTGGAAGTATGCCGATTTCAGTCCCAGCTATATCTATGTCAACGAATATGGACAAAAGGTTGCCGATGGCGATGATGGCCTGATGAATGGAATGGTATCGGGGCTGTTCGGCGCCATGGGTGCTTATTACAGCAATCACCAGGAGCTGATCAACGGGCTGGAGTTTATCTGTAAGCGGAACGGGCATAAGATCTATGGGGGTACGATATCGTCGAGCCTGGTCTCGAACCTGGAATTGCACCAGGGCCAGATCATCAATATAAAAGCGTACGGCGTGATCTCCACGGGCATGTTCTCCGGTGCGGCGAATGCCGATGGGCTAGGACCGAACTGGCCGGAATACAGGATCATTAAAGATATTCCCTGCAGCGCCGTCATGGGTGCAGTGAAAGATGCCAAATGGCAATTCATAGGACAGCATGCATTCTATACGGCACCGAAGGACGGGCCGATGGTGCTGGCTTTGAACGCCATCGACTATCGCAATTACAAGGGTTATTTCGACCTCGTGATCGATGTTCCTGAGAACTGAAATTTTTTTACATTTGATCATATGCTACTTCAAAACAAGAATGCGATCATTTATGGAGCCGGTGGCTCTTTAGGGGGTGCGGTTGCCAGGGCGTTTGCCGCTGCGGGCGCGCGCGTTTTTTTGACGGGTTACCGCCCCGAGTCGATCGAGGCAACGGCGGCCGCCATTCGTGCAGCCGGCGGGGTCGCGGAAACGGCGGTGGTGGATGGCTTTGATCAAAAGGCGGTCGGTGGGCATTTGGATGCGGTGGTCCGCCAGACCGGTTCGGTTGATATTTCCTTTAATGCAGTGGAGGTCAAAGTCTTTCAAAACAGGCCGTTGACGGATATTTCAGTAGACGATTTTGTGAGCACGATAGCCGGGACCATGCGGACCCGGTTCCTTACCGCGATAGCCGCCGCAAAGGTGATGATGCAACAGGGGTCCGGGGTGATCCTTTCGCTTACGGCCACGCCCGGTGGGATCGGTTATCCTTATACGGGGAGCTTTGCGCCTGCCTGTTGTGCTGTAGAGGGTTTTTCGAGGAACCTGGCTGGGGAATTGGGGATGTATGGCATCCGGGTGGTGAATATCCGGTCGGGAGGATCGCCGGACTCGCGGGTCTTTAAGGAAGCGATAGACAGCAACCCGGTTGAAATGGCGCCTATGATCAGGCAGATGGAGGGGGACACGATGCTGAAGAAACTGCCGATGATGGCGGATATCGCCAATGCAGCGGTCTTTGCTGCCTCCGACCTGGCAGGTATGGTAACAGGCGTCACCATCGACGTCACCGGCGGCACGACGGCCGGTTTGAACTACCGGGCGAATACAGCAGCCAACGGCGTTTGAAAGCGCACAGGGCGTGTATCGAAACCGGGCTGATCCGGGTGTGAGTGTCCGGGTGGGCGCTTGACTATCAACCAGTTCATTTTTGGCATTCGGGTTGGTGTGGGATGTCTAAAACCAATCACCATGCTGAGAGAATATGTCAAGATCGCCTGGCGCAACCTGTTCAAGAACAGGGTTTCTTCTTTTATCAATATTGGCGGACTCGCCGTGGGAATCGCCGTTGCGCTACTTACGGGCCTATGGCTGCACGACGAATTATCGTTTAACAAGTACCATACAAACTATGACCGCATTGCGGAGGTCGCCATGGCTGGCGTGACCGCCCAAGGACCGTTTATAAGTCCGTCGCTGTCCTATCCTATGGCCAACCTGTTGAGAACGGACTACAAGGAGCAATTTCTGCGGTTTGTGAGGACTTCGGACGGCGGGGGAGCCATTCTATCCCGGGGCGATAAGAACTTCCAGGTCAGCGGGCAATACATGGATGAGGGCGCTCCCGACATGTTTAGTTTGAACATGATCCGGGGAAGTCGGGCGGGGCTGGCAGATTTGCATTCGATCATGCTGGCAGCGTCGACCGCCAAGGCCATCTTTGGAGAAGCCGACCCGATTGGCAAAACCATCCTGATGGATAACAAGCTGAGCGTACGCGTTACCGGCGTCTATGAAGACCTGCCGTCGAATACGAACCTCAGCTATGTGCATTTTATCGCGCCCTTTACGTTGTTCGTAAGTGTGAATGACTGGCTCGAGAAAACAGGAAAGAATGACTGGACGAATCATTTTTTAAAGGTCTATGCGGAAATAAAGCCCGGGGCGGATTTTGCGGCCGTCGACGGCCGGATCGCCAATAGCCAGTTCGAGCATATCAAGAACATCGACGATCAAAATTACCGGGACATGGTAGCCTATCATGAAAAGGTAATGCTTTACCCCATGTCCAAATGGCACCTGGAGGCGGCGGACCGCTGGCATCAGACGGGCAGTCTATCGCCCATGGGCATGGTTTGGATGGTCTGCCTGATCGGAGCTTTTGTCTTGCTGCTTGCCTGTATCAATTTTATGAATCTGAGCACGGCCAAATCTGAGAAAAGAGCGCGGGAGGTTGGCATCCGCAAGGCGATCGGGTCGTTGAGAATACAGCTGGTCTGGCAGTTCTTTGGGGAGTCGCTGGTGATCGTGCTGGTGTCGTTCCTGTTTGCGTTGGGGTTGACGACGGGCTCGCTTGGCTGGTTCAATGAGGTGTCGGGCAAGGAGATGGTCATCCCCTGGGGAAATCCCTGGTTTTGGGCGGTCAGTGTTGTGTTTATTTTTATCACGGGGATTGTGGCGGGGAGTTATCCGGCGTTGTATCTTTCGTCGTTTCAGCCGGTGAAGGTACTGAAAGGCGCATTGGGTGCGGGGCGTGCCAGTGTTGTGCCGCGTAAGGTACTGGTCGTTTTTCAGTTCACGATCTCTGTCGCGTTGATCAACTGCACCATCATCGTTATGCGACAGGTCAACCATGCGAAGGACCGGCCTGTCGGCTATACCCGGGAGGGGCTGGTCCTGATGCCCATGACCACCGAAGATTTCTATGGCAAATATGATCTTTTCAGAAGCGAGCTGCTGGGCACCGGTGTGGTGGAGAATTTCGCGGAGTCGATGGGCAAGCCGACGGAGATAGCCAGTAACAACGGTGGTTTTGACTGGGTGGGTCGCGATGTCAAAAAAGACCAGAACTATGGCACGCTGGGCGTGTCGACTGATTATGGCAAAACGATCGGCTGGCAGTTTGTGCAGGGCAGGGATTTTTCCCGGGCTTTTGTTTCCGATTCGTTGGGAATGGTCATCAATGAAGCGGCTGCGAAGGAGATGGGATTGACCGATCCGATCGGTAAGGATATCACGTGGACCTGGTGGCAGGACCGGACGAAGGTCCTGCATTATAAGATCATCGGGGTGGTCAGGGATATGGTTATGCGGTCGCCCTATGACCCAGCCACGCCGACCGTGTTTTATTTGAAGGGGCATAATGGCGGACTTAGTTGTATAGATATCCGGGTAAAGCCAGGGGTCGCTATGCATCAGGCCTTACCGAAGATCGAAGCGGTCATGAAGAAACTGGTGCCGAAGGCCCCTTTTAACTATCAGTTTGCCGATGAAGACTATGCCGCGAAGTTTGCCGCGGAGGAAAGGATCAGCAGATTGGCCGGCTTTTTTGCGGTGCTCGCGATTTTTATCTCGACACTGGGTTTGTTTGGTCTCGCGTCCTTTACGGCGGAGCAGCGTACCAAGGAAGTGGGGATCAGAAAAGTGCTGGGCGCTTCCGTGTTGAATCTGTGGGGGCTTTTGAATAAGGAGTTCTTTGGGCTGCTCATGATCTCCCTGCTTATCGCAATACCAATCGCCTATTATACGATGAGCCATTGGCTGGAGAGTTACCAATATCGGACGGAGCCGTCGTTGTGGATCTTTGGCTTGTCGGGTCTTGGAGCCCTGGCGATCACGCTTATAACAGTGAGTTTCCAGGCGATAAAGGCCGCTGTAGCCAATCCTGTCAGGAGTTTGAGGACGGAATAAAAAATCATTTTTATGTTAAAGACCTATTTAAAGACCGCCTGGCGGAGTCTTTCCCGCAACAAAGTATACAGCACACTGAATATTGTGGGCCTGGCGATCGGTATGGCCGTCGCATTGCTGATCGGGCTTTGGGTAAATGACCAATATTCTTATGACGCTTGGCTGCCCGGTTATCAGCAGGCGTACCAGGTAAGGTTCAATTACAATGACAAGGGGGTGATCCGGACGCAGAAGGATGTGTGCCGGCCGCTGGAGGATGCGTTGAAGCATGAGATCCGGGGTGTAGCGTATACTTCGCCGGTATTCGGTCCACAGCCCAATACGCTCACCGTGGGTGATAAGAAGATCCACGCGCGCAATTTGGTTGCCGGCGATGGCTTTCTGCAAATTTTCCAATTCCCCCTGCTGAAAGGCAACCGGGCGGAGGCGCTGAAGCATCCGCATTCCGTTGTTTTGACGGAGCGGGCGGCCCGGGCATTGTTTGGCGACGGGGATCCCATCAACCAGGTCGTTCGGATCTATGACCCCGTCAATTTCGACAACGCTCCGTTGAAGGTAACGGGGGTGTTAAAAGATCTGCCGCGGAATTCCACTTTCCAGTTCGATTATATTACGCCGCTCAGTTTGCTGGTGAGCGGGGCCTGGGCCAGGGACGCCAAGGACAATTGGGCGGATGCCATGTTTGAAATGTATATAGGCGTGGAGCCGAATGCCGATCCGGCGCAAGTCGGGGCCGATGCGAAGATGCTGGTGCAAAAAAACGCGCCTACGGCATATCGGGCATTTCAGCAGCAGGTGTTATTGCAGCCGTTGAAGGATTGGCATTTGTTTACCAATTTCCAAAATGGCAGGGCGGTCGGCGGCATCATCGATTACCTGCGGCTATTCGGTGTTATCGGGGTACTCGTGTTGTTTATCGCGTGTATCAATTTCATGAATCTTTCCACGGCCCGGTCGCAAAAAAGGGCGCGGGAGGTTGGGGTAAGGAAGGTGATCGGTTCTTCGCGGGGAGCGCTGATCAGGCAATTCCTGGCGGAATCCATGCTCTTTACGGTGATGGGGTTTGTGTTGGCATTGATCCTGGTTCAGGTCAGTCTGCCGGCCTTTAACCGGTTGACGGGTTCGGGTGTCGCCATTCCCTGGTTCGAGGGCGGGTTCTGGCTCATTATGGCGGGGTACGTGCTGTTGACGGCGCTGCTTGCGGGAAGCAGGCCTGCTTTCTATCTTTCTTCGTTCCGGCCGGTGCAGGTGCTCAAAGGAACGATAACGACGGCGAGGTCGGCGGTGTTGTCACGCAAGGGGTTGGTGGTGTTGCAATTCACCTGTTCCATTGGGCTGATCATCGGGACGATCATCGTTTATCAGCAGATCCAGTATGCGAGGAGCCGGTCGGCGGGGTATGATCCGAACCGGTTGGTGGAGAGTGGCGCCGGGACCGGTGATTTTGAAGCGTTGAAGCGAGCGGCGCTGGCATCGGGCGTGGTCAGCGGCATGACGAAAACATTAAGCCTGACGACGGAAAAATGGCCGCGCAGCGTGGTGAGTGACTGGCAGGGCAAAGGATCGAACGAACCCTTGACACTGCTGATGAATGCGGTAGCAGACAGCGATTATTTCAAGACACTGGGAATGGCACTGACTGAGGGGAGAAATTTCACCGGAAATTACAGTGTAGACTCTTCCTGCACGATCCTGAATGAAACGGCCGTCCGGATGATGCATTTGCAGCATCCTGTGGGGACTTATATTACCTGGATGTTTGCTGGTAATAATCCGCAGCGGGTGCGGGTGGTCGGCGTGGTAAAGGATGCGTTGATCGACGGGCCTTTTGGGGCCGCCGCACCTGCGTATTTTCTTTATCAACCGGGCTGGACTTATTCGTATACCTACCGACTGACGCCGACGGTGAACACCGGGGCTGCGCTGGCCAGGCTAAAACCCATCTTCGATCAATATGATCCCTCCACTCCATTTGAGTATCATTTCGTGGACGAGGAATATGCGGGGAAATTTTCCTTTGAAGTGCTGATCGGTCAGTTAGCGGCTATTTTCACGGGGTTGGCGATCTTTATTTGTTGCCTGGGGTTATTCGGGCTGGCGGCTTTCATGGCGGAGCAGCGTACGAAAGAAATAGGCATCCGCAAGGTGCTGGGGGCTTCGGTGTCACAGGTGCTGCTGTTGCTGACCAAGGATTTTATCCTGTTGGTGGGGATCAGTTGTCTTATTGCTTCGCCGATCGCCTTTTACTTTGTGCAAAACTGGTTACATCAATACTATTATCGCATCAGTATCGGGCCGGGTGTGTTTGTGCTCTCGGCGATCCTGGCGATCGTGATAGCCGTGGCCACTGTGAGTTTCCAAGCCATTAAAGCTGCGCTGATGAACCCCGTCCGGAGTCTGCGACAGGAATAGTCGGAGCCTTTATGCGCGGACCGGTGTGGCAACGTGGAGGTCGCGGGTACGTGGCTTATAGCTCAGGGCGATGAGGACGGCGATGCCGCTGAATCCCAGGGCTTCGAAGACGCTGGTCAGTTCGTTGCCTTTGTCGGTGGCCGGGGCAACGGCGGCCCGGGGAATATGCAGCATGAGGGTCCAAAGGAAGATCATGATGCCCAGGAGCATGGCGGCGAGCCTGGACCGGGTCTGGAACAGGATAGCGGAGCCGCTGCCGACAAGGGCCACTGCCGCGAAATAGGTCCAGAAAAGCGCACCGGGGATCCAGTCCGGCACCAGTGTCTTTACAAATTCGGCATACAGGAAGTGTTCGATACCGAAGACGACTATCATGATCGAAAACAGGATGCTGCCAATGGTGGTCAATAGCTGCGGTGTAGTGATATTGGCTATTTTGTCGAGGGATTGTTCGCGTGCCAGGGATCCGGCGACCACGAATGCGCTTCCCGCAAGTGCGGCCTCTTTGAAGGCGTTGTTCCATGCGCCGATGCTTTGGCGGCCGCCGGGGTCGATCCATCCTTCATAGGGTATATGACAAAAGAGAAGATTGGCCAGGAAGACAAAGCCGAGCAGCAGGGAGGCGGTGGCGCCTTGCTTCTCCAATACGATGGCGATTGCAGTCAGGATCAGGATGACGCTTAGAAAATACACTAAAATGAACTCCCCGGGAAAATGGGAAGCATAAGAAGGGATGAGGACGGGTCTGAACTGACCATCATAAAACTGCTGTGCCGCCAGGCCGGCGATGCAAACGGCAAAAAAGCTGCGTGCGATTTTGGCAAGGTTTCCCATCGTTCGAGGTTTTGGTTCCCGTCAAAAATCGGAAAACCTGGTCGGAATAGATTCCCCCGGGTTGTTCAAGTTGGTACAAATTGGGACAAGGGACGCGCGCGTTTAATAAAACGTTAGATCGCGCTGGTATTCCTGTATAGGTATTTGCCCACGATGATACTGGTGATGAAAACGGTATAAAAATGACCGGTAAGTCCCATGAGCATCACTGCCCTTTTGGCCACCAGGGTCAGCGGCGTGATATCCCCATATCCGATCGTCAGCATCGTGGTAAAACTAAAATAGTTAAGGTTGGTGAGAATGGCTTCGCCTTGTCCGGTGTTCGAGAAAGAATGCGGAAATTCTACATCGATCTGGTAGAACAAAAAAGTGCCGATGAGGCATAACAGCACAAAGCCGCAGAGGGAGGCCGACAGTAGTTCCCTCGACACGCTTTTTGAGTAGAGGACGACTTTAAAAACTTCGATCGCCACCAGGAAAAAGAAGATCAGGTAGATGATGCCCTGCCAGCTTCTGAGATCGATAAAGCTGAGCTTTGTCTCGAAGAGGGTGAGGGTCATGGAAAGGCCGATAAGTACCAGAAAGGTATAGCGCAGGCGTTTCCTTGTATAGAAGACCAAAGCGCCTGTTATCATGTTCTGATAGATATCCAGGATACCCGTCAGGTGAACGCGGTTCGAGAAGGTGCCGCCGAATATCAACAACATGAAGCTCAGCAACAACAACTCAAATTTCTTTCGCCTGGTATATTGGAATACCTTGCTGGTAACGTTTGCCTTTAAGGGTAGGTCGACTGATTGCATGTCGGGCTTTTTTTGACAAATATCATCAGCAGCAGAATAGGTAAATTGTTAAAATAGGTGAATCAAATTAAAGGTTTCTTCCCGTCAATTGCCTCACTGCTTCCCGGTAGGTTTCGCCGACGGGCAGCTCCATTTCTTTGATGAAAACACTGTTCTTTCTGACGGCGGTGATGCTTGCGATTGCGACGATATACGATTTGTGGATGCGAACAAATTTGTCGGGGGGCAATTCGGCTTCGATCAGTTTGCCGCTCATTCTTACCAGCAGCGGTTTGGGGGTGCTGTTCAAATGTAGTTTAACGTAGTCTCCTGATCCTTCGATCCGGATGATATCGGCGAAGAGGACCTTGACGAGGCTATAGTCCACATTTACGAAGAAGAATTCGGGTGTATGGGGGGCGGGTGTCGCCGGTCCGCCGGGCGCCGCGGCCGCCGTTTTCAACTGATGAAGTTCCTGTGCCTTGTAGCAGGCTTTCAGGAATCTGTCCATGCTCACCGGTTTTATGAGATAGTCTACGACGTCCAGGTCGAAGCCTTCGGGCGCAAACTTCTTATAGGCAGTAACGAGGATGATCATGGGGCGTTTCGGCAGACTTTGGATAAACTGCAGGCCTGTGAGACCGGGCATCTGAATATCCATGAAGACCAGGTCGACCTCTTTTTCCTGTAGGGCGCGGGTGGCTTCGAAGGCGTCGCCGCATGTAGCCACCAACTCCAGGAAGGGCACTTTGCCGATGTTGTCCGCCAGCAGCCCCAGCGCCAGGGGCTCATCGTCGACTGCAATACATCTTAGCATCAATGTAGATTTAATTCAAGGAAGACGGTGAACCATCCGTCGTCCTTACTGACGTGTAGTATCTGTTGATTCCTGTACAATAAATTCAGTCTGCGCCGGACATTACCGAGCCCGATGCCGGAACCCTTGTCTTTTGTTTCCGAAGAGGCCTCGTTGTACCTGTTACGGACCATGAAAGACAAGATGCCTTCGCGTACTTCTAGCCTGATCTCTATAGCGGGATTTTCGATTATTCCCACGCCATGTTTGAACGCATTTTCCACGAAGGGGATGAGCAACATGGGTTCGATCTCGAAAAGTCCCGGTGAGGGATCAAAATTTACGGTGACCGGCACTTTGTTACCGAACCGCTGGCGTTGCAGATCGATATAGCTTTGCAGGTATTCCACTTCCTTGACCAGCGAAACGCGTTCTTCGTCCGTCTCGTAGAGCATATACTGCATGAGGTGCGACAATTTCATGATGGTCGGGCCGAGTTCGGGGGACTTCAGCTGTTCCAGGGCCACGAGGTTGTTGAGGATATTGAAAATGAAATGCGGGTTGATCTGGGAGCGCAGGAAGGACAGTTCGGTCTTGAGGTTCTCCGCCTGTCTTTCTTTGGCAAGTTTGTCCGTCTCCATCCTATCCTGTACGACCCGGACGGTGGTGCTGATGGCGATGGTCAGTCCGAATGCGGGCAACAGAAAAGCGGTGGACCCTTGTATGCTGAAATGTGGTAAGGGGATGATACTTTCGAACAACAGGAAATGAATCGCCATCACGGTGCCGAACACCAGGATCAGGGTCAGGGCATAGGGCAGGTAGCGTCTATGGGCGAAGAACCGGGGTGCGAGCAGGTTGGCGTTGAGGTAGAATACGCCTATCCAGAGGAAATTGGTAATAGAGTTCAGGAAGAAAAAAGACCGGTACAATGCTTCATCGCGATGGTGTTCCATGCCATGATGGCTGTCCAGCAGGTATGGCAGCGCCAGGACGACGGCCCAGACGGCTATATGTGTGATAATCCTTAACGCCTTACTGTTGTACCAGCCTGCCTTCATGATAGTAAATATAATTGTAATTTATTGCTCTTCTGACTGGACGTTGTTATTCTTTCGCTTGAACAGGCTGGCGTCGATCTTACCAAAACTATAGGTGAGATTCAGCCGCAGCATCTGCGGGTTGCGGAGCCGGTCGTATTCCTGGGTTACATAAGTACTGTAAGTCACCTGGTCCTGCTTACGGCTGCGGAAAATATCGTTCCAGCTCAACATGACCGACAACTTATTTTTCAGCAGGCTTTTCTTTACCGCGATGTCCGCTTCGTAGTAAGGCTTGATATACCCCTGTGAAGCACTTTGGTTCAGCATGGGAGGGCCTGGCTGCTGGCTATTGCTATTGACCGGCAGATTGCTTTTCGCCTGGTAAATTCCCGACAACTGGATACTCCAGTTATCCGGCAGGCGGAAACTATTGTTCAATTTCCCGAACCAGCTCCACAACGCCTGCTGCGGGATCGCGTCGGCGACTGCCACGTTGATCTTCGATTTATACGCGTTGATGTCGGCCGACAGGTCCCACCATTTTGTGACCGGCAACTGGGCCGTCAGCTCGGCACCCATCGAGTAGCTACTCTCTGCATTGATGTACGTGTTGATCAACGTAGTGGCGCCGCCGGTAGTGTCCGTCTCGACATATCCCGTGATCAGGTGGTCGGTATGTTTATAGTACACCGAACCCAGTAAGGTTGTATTTGCGTGCCAGGTCTTGAGATAGGACAGTTCGAGCGATTGCGTAAACTCCGGTACCAGATCGGGATTTCCCCTTGTGATGTTGAGCTTGTTTGAAGAATCCGTGTAAGGAACCAGCTGGAAGAAATTCGGCCGATTCACCCGCCGCGTATAGCTCAACTGTAACTCCTGACCATCACCAATCTTCTGCCCGAGGAAAAGCGAAGGGAACAGGCTCAGCGGGTATTGGTTGCTGAACTTCTCGCCTGAATTCAGGAGCGTGCCGCTATAATTGGAGCTTTCCACCCGAAGGCCTGCCTTATAACTGAAATTCCCGATGGTGCTGGACAAGGTCGCATAAGCCGCATACACGTTATTGTTGCTCTTGTAATTGCTTGCGGCGGAGGGCACGAGGATGTAGGCGCCGGAGTCGGTGTTGTAATTGTAGTTGTTGTTGATGTTCAGGCGGCCTTGCAGTGCGGATCGCAGCCCGGCTTCCAAGGTGGTATGCGGGGTGAGCGGGTCGGTAAAATCGGTTTGCAGGACGATATTATGGTCGTTACCGCCGCCGAGGATCTGTTGCAGTTGAGCGCTCGATAGCGCGGAGGGGTTGCCGGGCGCATAATAATTTGTTGTATAGTTGGACTGGTTATCTGCATTGCCGCTGAAATAACTCGCATCCGCGGTCCATTCCTCTTTTTCTTTTGCGAACAGTTGTTTGAACCCGAGGGTCACGCCCCGGCCGTTAAAGGATCGGGAACTCCCAATCTCTTCCGTACTGTATTGATTCACCTTACCCGTGCTGTAGAGACTATCCGTACTGATCGCCATGTTGGAAGTTTGGCCCATCCCGAAATGCACCATAAAGCCTGTGACCGAAAGTGTAGCCTTGTTGCTGATAAAATAGTCGAGTCCAAGCCTGCCGAAGATCGCATGACCGCGGTTGGTATCCAATTCATTTTCGCTCAGGTACGTGTTGGGGCTCGTGCTATAGTCCGTACGGGTGAGCGACCCGGTGCTCCAATCGCGGATACCGTGATAATTGACATCGGCAGAGACATTGATCTTGTTCTCCCGGAAATTGAGGCTTGCGCCCTCGTTTAGTCCGCCATGGCTATCGATGCCTGTCCGGATGCTGCCGTTGTAGCCTGTCTTGCGATTTTTCTTCAGTACAATATTGAGGATCCCCGCGCCGCCGCCCGAGGCATCGTATTTGGCGGAAGGGTTTGAGATCACTTCCACACTCTCAATGGCGTCCGCGGGGATCTGGTCAAGCGTCAGCAAGGTAGGTTTCCCGTCGACAAAAAGTTGGGGTGACCCGCCGCGAAGTGTGATATTACCATCGATATCTACATTGATGCTTGGAACGTTCTTGAGGATATCGAGGCCGGTGCCGCCCGCGCTGACAATGTCTTTGGATACGTTGAACACCTTTTTATCCATGTCCATCGTCATGGCCGGTTTGGAAGCCGTGACCACCACTTGTTCAAGCTCTTTGCTTTTTGGCGCCATGGATAATTTGCCGAGGTCTTTTTCTGTGGTGGGGGGCTTAAGGGTTACTTCCTGGTCGAGTTCGGCGAAACCGACCGCAGTTGCTTTGACTTTCAGGGGCGTATTGGTCGGCAGGTCCTCCGCCGAAAAATCCCCATTATTCTGGGTAGTCAGACCCTTTAGGAGCATCTCTTTCTGCTTTCCGTCGGGGCTGACGGATACCTTGAGGATGAACACAGAAGCCCGGCTGATGCCCTTGCCGGCCGAATCGACCAGTTTGCCATAAAGGTGGCCGGAATTTCCGCCGCCGCCCGGGCCGCCTGGGCCGCCGGGTCCGCCGGGGCCGCCGCCGGGAGGGCCACCTGCGGGGGGTTGGGCCAGTGCCTGGCCGACAAAACAAAGCGTAATGAGCAGGGCGTATATGTTTTTCATGCCTCAAAACTAGCTTGCGGATTGCATCCATTTTGGGGCTTGCGGGCAATCCGGAAAAAGCTGCGATGAACCGGGAAAAAGACGGGGCGGGGCTGTGGGGCCCGGGGTGGAGGCCGGGGTTCGGGTCAGGGCCAGGGTTCGGGTTCAGTTCGGAGTTCGGGTTCGGGTTCGGGTTCGGGTTGACTTGGGCCGGGTCGGTGAGGGCCCAGGGGGTGGCGGCTTGGGAGCCTGGGTTGAATGAAGTTGAACCCGGTTTGAATTGGGCGGGGTGTTTGCGGGTCGTATGTTTGACAAAAATGAAAATGAGCCGATCAATTTTTTTGCCTTTGCTATTCCTTGCCTTACCGGGTTTTTCGCAGGTTCGCCAATTGAAGGCAGACCCCGCGCACTGGTTCATGCAGAAGAACGACACACTGGACTATTCTTTTGGCGACTATCTTGGGAAACCAGCTTTCTTTTTGAAACGGAATATCGCCAATTATAAATCGGGAAGTGTTGCCTACCCGCCGGGGGTGAGTTTTAAAGATGGCATCATCGACGTGGACATTGCCGTTCCCGCCGGAAAGAATGGCTTTGCCGGCATCGCCTTCCGGATAAAAGACGGTCATCACTATGAGACGGTGTATTTCAGGCCGGGCAGCTCGGGAACGATCAATGCGATCCAATACATGCCCGAGAAGGGTTGGGAATTCAACTGGTGGGATTATGAAAAGGATAAATTCCAGGCAAAGGCCGATATCCCTGAGACCAGTTGGTTTCATGTGAGGGCCGTCGTAAAGGGCCGCACGTTAAAGGTTTATTTGGACAACGGGAAGCAGCCGGTTATGGTGCGGGATGATCTGGATATCAGTCTGCCTAGCGGTTCTGTTGGGTTCTGGTTGGGGAATTGTTCTTCGGGGGCGTATAGAAACCTGACCATTCAGCCAGCCTAGCCGGCCAGTCGTTTTTGAATGGTTTTCAGCGCCGGTTTGTTATTTGATCTTGAGAAAGAGACCGTCCCGCATTGGTTGAATTTTGCGAAGTCCTTAATGGCGTCACTAATTTTGACGGGCATGGCTTGCGTCAATTTTATAGACTCGAAGTGAAGGTTGTGGACGATCAATTCGCGTTGTTTTCGGTCGGCCTTTGCGTCCATTCTGGCGACAAAGCGGTCGCCGACCAATATGGGCAATGAAAAATAGCCGTATTTCCGTTTTGGCTCGGGAACAAAGCATTCTATCTGGTAGTCGAAATCGAAAAAATCCCGCAACCGGTGTCTGAAGACATTCAGCGGGTCGAATGGTGAAAGAATAAATGCGTCGCCGGACAGCTCGATCTTTTTGCCCTTGTAAGCGGGCAGCATGTAGAGGGGCCCCTTAAGGCCTTCGATCGCGACCTGGCAGATCTCGCCTTCGGCAACCATCTTTTCCACCTCCTTTCTTACCAGGTGGCCTTTCACGAAACGAGCACGCCAGGCCATCTCTTTTGCGTAGGCGATACCCATCGACCTCAATGCACGCCGGATAACCTGTCTGGCAAATTCCTCCGGCGTGGGCATTGCCGTATCGATGTCGGTAGGGATCATATTCCTGGGCAGGTCATATACCTTCTGAAAATTTGGCTTCCGCGTGTTCATCAGTCTTCCGTCCAGGTATAATCGCTCGATGGCCATCTTGGATGGCCGCCAATCCCACCATCCCGCACTTGCCTCCTGGCGATCGTTCTCGAAATCCTTTACCATCAGCGGTCCTTCGCGTGCGATCCGGTCCAGCACCTTGTTCATGAGACTGATCTCCGCGGGTGTCAGGGGTTTTCTGGCGGCGGCAAAGCCCTGCATTACTGGCAGTGAAAAGCGGAATTCGTGCATAGGGATGTATCCCGAGTCGGAAGTGAAGAATTCAAAGACCCTGCCGTCCCCCTGCAGTTCGTCGAGCCATTCCAATTTATAGTCGGGCACGCGCGATGCAATGGTATGATGGTGGGCACGTTCGACGGTGTAGTTCGTATCAACCTGAACAAAACCGAGGTGGTCGATACATTTATAGACTGCTTCCCGGCCCTTCCCGAAGGGTGCCCGCTTTGATAATCCCGCCGCGTGGAGGATGATCTTGCGGGCTTGTGCTTTGGTGAGGGTGATTGTCATATTTTGCCGGTAAAGCGGGAATTGCTAAATTATGCATCCTAATGAACACCAACAAACCCCTGAATGTACCACCGGTTCCGGCTGTAATTTTGTCCATCATCAGTGTACAGGGAGGAGCATCTTTGGCCAAGGGTTTGTTCCCCGTACTGGGAGCCGAAACCACCACTATGATCAGGGTAGGCCTGTCGGCTGTGATACTGATGGCGGTCAACCGGACAAATGTAAGGGCTTTGACCCCCCGGCAATGGAAAGCCGTTATCCCTTATGGGCTGATACTGGGCGCCATGAACCTGGTGTTTTACCAGGCAATCGAGAGGGTCCCGCTTGGTTTAGGCGTTACTCTTGAATTCATAGGACCATTGATGGTTGCCGTGCTCGGGTCGCGGCGTGCGATGGATATATTGTGGGTGTTGCTGGCGGCGGCGGGTATTGTGCTGATCGCCCCCTGGGATACAAAAAGTGTAGACCCGACCGGTGTTATCCTGGCCTTGTTGGCGGGCGCCTTTTGGGCCGCGTATATTGTGTTGGGCGCGAGGGCCTCTAAAGTGCTAAATGGCAGGGATGCGGTGACCGTAGGCATGTTGTTTGGCACACTCGTGGTTCTGCCCCCGGGTATCAGCAGTGGCGGTTGGCATCACCTCAGCCATACGATGTTATTGACGGGTCTCGGTTTGGCACTTTTGTCGAGCGCCATCCCGTTTACGTTGGAAATGAGCGCTCTGAGACAAATGCCGGCGCGTACCTTCAGTATTTTATTGAGTCTGGAACCTGCGGTGGCCGCTTTATGCGGGCTTGTTTTTCTACATGAATCGCTTACTTTTTACGAGTGGATAGCCGTGGTTTTGGTGGTGGTTGCCAGTGCCGGGGCTGCATTGACATCCAAGAACGTGGTGCAAGATGTTTGAGAGGGGCGAGCCCGAAATTTGATGCCTGCGGTTTGCAACTTATGTCTATCTTTAACGTCCACTTCGCCACCCTCCAAAACAAAGACGCTGCATCCAGTTCTATGGCCTAAAATTCCCTGTGTGCGTTATGCAAAAGAAGAGTTTCATTCTGACGGTCCTTTTAACTGGATTGAGCACTTTATTGTATGGACAGCTGACGATTTCACCCACAACGCTTCCCGATGGAACGTATGGGGGGACTTATAATCAGCAACTTACAGGAAACGGCGGCGCTTTGGGCCCTTTGTCGGGTTATTCTTTTAGTCTGGACCCGGCAAGCCTTCCCCTGCCGGCCAATCTTTCCATATCCCCCAGCGGAGTCATTTCCGGTTCGCTGACCGCCGCTGCCGGGTCTTATACATTCACGGTTGACGTTACTGACTTGTTTTCAGAGACGGGCCAGCAGATCTATACCCTGACCATCGACCCGGCCACCCTGACGGTAACGGCCGTTAGTGCCACGACCACGTATGGAAGCGCTATACCTGCATTGACAGTGGGTTATAGCGGTTTCGTGAACGGGGATGACGCCACCGCCCTAACCACGCAGCCTACGGCCTCGACGACGGCGACGCAGGGTTCTCCTGCTGGCGGCTACACGATCACGCCGGGCGGAGGGGTATCTTCCAACTATACTTTTAACTACGTCAACGGCACGCTTACGATCAATCCCGCGGTCCTAACAGTCACCCCCAACAATGTCAGCAAGGCTTACGGTGCGCCGGTGCCGGCGCTCACGGTTTCTTATACCGGCTTTGTAAACGGAGATGACGCCTCCGCGGTGACCACGCCGCCCACGGTCACGACGACGGCCACAGCGGCCTCACCCGTAGGGACTTACACTATTACGGCATCCGGGGCAGCAGCCGCGAACTATACTTTTGGTTACGTCAGTGGCACCCTAACGATCACGCCCGCGGCGCTGACGATCACCGCAAACGATGCGAGCATGGTCTATGGCGGGACTGTGCCGGCGCTGAGTGCTACCTATACCGGTTTCGTAAATGGAGACGGTGCGGCCAATCTTCCGACCGCGCCCACGCTATCAACGACGGCTACCTCCGCCTCCCCTGTAAACACTTACCCCATCACTGCCACGGGGCCCGTCGTCGATGGAAACTATACCATTAGTTATGTTGCCGGTACCATGACTGTCGGGAAAGCGGCCTTGACAATCACCGCAAAGGATGCGAGCATGGTCTATGGCGCGGCGGTGCCGGCGCTGAGTGCTACCTATACCGGTTTTGTCAATGGGGACGATGCTTCCAAGCTGACTACTGCGCCCACGCTGACCACGACGGCGACTTCGACATCCCCTGCCGGAACCTATCCCATCACCGTCTCCGGGGCGGTGGATGCAAACTACACCATTTCTTATGTGGCGGGTACGATGACGATAGGAAAGGCGACCCTAACGGTCACCGCCGACGACAAGAGTATGCCACTCGGTGGTCCGCTGCCGGCCCTGACGGTCAGCTATACCGGTTTTGTCAACGGGGATGTGGCCGCCAATCTGACCACCCAACCCACCGCAACGACGACGGCGACGGCGGCTTCTCCTGCCGGCAGCTATCCGATCACGGCCAGCGGCGGTACTTCTTCCAACTATACCTTTAGTTATGTCAACGGCACATTGTCCGTCGGAAAGGCGCTGCTGATCATCACGGCCAACAACGCGACTATGCCCTATGGAGGCACTTTCCCTGCCTTGAGCATCAGCTACAGCGGGTTTGTAAACGGGGATGACGCCTCCAGCCTGACCACGCAGCCCTCTCTGAGTCTGCTGGCCGCCGCCACCTCTCCGGCGGGAACTTACACGATCACGCCATCGGGGGCTGTAGACCCGAACTATACCATTATCTACGTGAATGGCACGTTTACGATCACCCCTGTGCCCCTGACGATCAAGGCAAACAATGCGAGCATGACCTATGGTGGGAGTGTGCCGGCGCTGACCGCCACTTACACCGGCTTCGTCAATGGAGACGGCGCGTCCAGTCTGACGACTGCCCCCACCCTATCTACGACGGCTTCGCCAATCTCCCCCGTCGGGACCTATACCACCAGTGCCTCAGGCGCGGTGGATCCGAACTATATCATAAGTTATCAGACCGGCACGATGACCGTCGGAAAGGCGAACCTGACTGTTACCGCCGATAACAAAAGCATGCCTCTGGGCGGCCCTGTGCCGGCCCTGACGGTCAGCTACTCGGGCTTCGTAAATGGGGACAATGCGTCCAACCTGACTTCGCAACCCACGGCCGCCACGACGGCAACCGCGTCTTCCCCTGCCGGTGCCTACCCTATCACGCCCAGCGGGGGTTCCTCTTCCAACTATACTTTCAGCTATGTGAACGGTTCGCTGGCCGTAGCAACAGCGGTCCTGACCATCACGGCCAATCCTGCCGGCAGCGTCTATGGTGCTGCCCTGGTACCCAACGGTTCGCTCACAGTCACCTATAGCGGTTTCGTAAACGGGGACGGCCCCAGCAGCCTGTCTGCGCTGCCAACTGTCACCAATACGGCATCCGCCGGTTCTCCTGTGGGCACTTATGTGCTGGTCCCTTCCGGTGCGTCGAGTTCCAACTATACCATACAGTATGTCAACGGCAATTATACGATCAGTCCCGCGAACCTGAGCATTTCCGCCGTCAGCGAGAACATGAGTTATGGAGCCGCGGTACCGCCGCTCACGGCGTCCTATAGTGGCTTTGTCAACGGGGACAATGCTTCCAGCCTGACGGTGCAGCCCGTTTTGTCTACTACGGCCACTTCGGCTTCGCCGGCGGGAAGTTATCCCATTTATATATCCGGCGCGTCGGACCCCAATTACATCATCAGCTATGTTGACGGTACCCTGACGGTCGGCGGGGCAGTGCTGACCGTGACGCCCAATCCGGCGTCGATGACCTATGGCGGGGCAGTACCTTCCCTGACGGTTTCGTATAGTGGCTTTATCAACGGTGACGGCCCGGGCAACCTGACCGCCCAGGCCACGTTAACGACGACGGCCAGCTCGTCTTCACCGGCAGGCGATTATCCCATCACTGCATCCGGTGTCATAGACCCGAACTACAGGATTGTTTACAACCAGGGAACGCTCACCATCAACCCTGCCACCGTGGTCGTCACCGCCAATGCGGCAACAAAAGAATATGGCGCGGCAGACCCGACCTTTACCTATACGGTCAGCGGTTTGCTGAATGGGGACAATACGGGGGTATTCACCGGCAGTCTGAGCAGGGTTCCGGGTGAGAATGTGGGCACCTATGCCATCACCGAGGGCACTTTGAGCGGAGGCAACAACTACACGATCAACTTCACGGGGAATTACCTGACCATTACGACCGCTTCACAGCAGATATCGTGGGGACAAAGCCTGTTGGTAGGATGCAACGACACGACGGACGTGCAGCTAACTGCCACGGCGAGCAGCGGATTGCCGGTGACCTATTCGGTATCGGACCCAAGTATAGCCACGGTGTCGGGAAGTGTATTGACATTGCTGAAACCTGGCACCACCATCGTCACCGCCGTGCAGGCAGGAGACAACAACTACAATGCGGCCACGGCCGTTACCGATACGGTGTTCTATCAGTCGGAATCACTCATAGGGCAACATTGGAGCGACGTGATCTTTTTTGACAACAGTAGCGACGAATATGTGCAATGGCAATGGTATAAGAATGGCGCGCCCGTTGCGGGAGATACCAGTCAGTATTACAGCGAAACGCCATCGCTGAATGGAAAATACTATGTGGTAGCGACGAATAGGGAGGGGCAGCAAATTCAAAGCTGTATACTTACGATCGCAGCAGGCGCCGCGATACCCGGGGGTATAAAAGTTTATCCCAATCCCGCTAACGGCGGCGGCCTTGTCACCGTTACCAGCAACTACTCCGTCACCGCATTGCAGGGTGCAGTTTTGCAGGTAGTTGATCTTTCCGGCAGGGTCCTGCAGCAAGTGACGAATGTTCAACCGTCCATGCAGTTCACCGTGCCTTCCGCATATGGCATCTACATTGTTAATCTGCTGCTGACGAACGGGCAAAGAGCAAGCACCAATGTGCTGATTCTGCAGTAGTATGCAACAAATACAAACTTTGAAAGCAATTCAATGATCGGAAAAATAAGTTGGTTATCTGTCTGTTTTATCGCCCTCATCACTCAAGCCGGTGCGCAAGTAGGTATTGAGGTGGGTGGCGGATTGCAGGGAACACATTACCAGCTGCAGAATGGCCAGGATAAACCGTTGCCGGGGGGCTCTTTGGGCCTGGATTATACTTTTCGGCTGGGTGACCAGTGGGGCCTGCTGACCGGGATAATAGGCGGGATCTATCGTACCCAGGCTACTTTGCCGAACGGTCTTGCTTTTACTTACAACCAGGTCGATGACGAAGGTTCCGCATTCCAATACAACCTGAAGGCCATTGGATATAAAGAAACACAACGGTTTTTTGCAGCGAGCATTCCGTTGTTACTGCAATATCATACCGCGGGCGAGGGTACGCAGTGGTGGTTGGATGCCGGTGGAAAGATATTGTTCCCTTTCAATTCCAGTATCCAGGTCACGGCCAAACAGCTTAGTCTTCAAGGTTATTATCCCGATTTTAATTTGGAGGTGTCGAATCTGCCGCAGCATGGTTTTGGTACGCTCAATGCCTGGAAGACCAGCGCGACCACCGAGTTGAAGCCTGCGGCTGCGTTGAGCGCGGCAACCGGTTTTAGTTTCAAGGTATCGTCCGGCTCACGGCTTTATGTGGGTCTGTATGCCGACTATGGCCTAACCAATCTAAAAGAAAAAAACGGGACCTCGCCGCTCGTAACCTACAATCCCGGCGGCATAAGCGGTATACAGGCCAGCAGCGTACTGAATATGGCGAATGCCGGCCAGGTGACCTTGCTTTCCTTTGGTCTGCAGGTGAGGTTAGGCTTCGGCGTCACCCATGCGAGACCTGCCCGCGAACACAAAACAAGACAGATCTCGCCGCGACCTGTCGATTCAAGTATGAGTAGTGACGACTCAGATCTCGTGGAGCGCCCTGTAGTATTCGGTCTTTTCGGCGAAACGGCTATTCCCGAATTCCAGAAACCGCATTTGGACCAGGTGGCCGACCTCATGCAGCAGCATCCTGCTGTTCGCATATCCCTTGTGGGCCATACTTGTGGCACCGGATCCGAAATGGAGGATGTAAGTCTGGGAGGCACACGCGTCAAAGCTGTTGCGCGTTATCTGGAAGACAAAGGCATTGACCCCAGAAGAATGGACGTCAGCTTTGTCCATGAAAACGACCTGGCTCAGCCTGCTGATGCGGCTGCCAATTATCAAAGCCGCCGGGTGGAAATAACAATGAAGTAGTTCGCGAGAAGGATCTTCTGATCTACACTGGCTTCTTTCCTAAAAGCCTGATGAATCGAAAATGGGAATTGACGGCGGATCTGAAGGTAGGCATTGTATTATAGGGGATGCTGAATGCGGAACATTCCTTCTGAACGAGTCTGCTTAATGCCGGATAGTGGATATGGCTTACCCTTGGAAACAGGTGATGCTCTATTTGATAGTTCAACCCTCCGACAAGCCACAGAATAATTTTGCTCTTGGGTGAGAAGTTGGAAGTCGTTTTCACCTGGTGTATGGCCCACTCGTTCTCTATCCGCTTCGGATCGCTGCCTACGGAATCGAATTCCGTTTCCTCAACGACGTGAGCCAGTTGAAATACGATGGACAGCGTAAGCCCCAAACCAATGTGCATGCACAAGAAGTAGACTAACCAGGATTGCCAGCCCATCAGTACGAGGGGAAGGACGATGTAAAAAATCAGGTAGAGGATCTTGCTTATCCAGAAGATCACATGATCGCCGGCCGACATCCTTGCAAGTGGCGTATTGACTATTTTCTTGTTAAAGTACTTTTCAAAATCCTGGAAGAGCACCCAAATCATGGAGCTCAAAGCGTACAAAAGAGGAGTATACACGTGTTGCACGCGATGTGCAGGTACCCATTGCTGCGAACCGCACATCCGGATAAAGGGGCTTTTGGCAATATCGTCGTCAATACCTTCAATATTGGTGTAAGTGTGGTGAATAATGTTGTGCTTTTGTTTCCAGATGAAACTATTGCCGCCCAGGGCGTTCAGCGTCAGTCCAAGTGTCTTATTGACCCATTTACGGGAGGAATAGCTGCCGTGGTTGGCATCATGCATTACATTAAACCCTATACATGCGAGTACAAAACCAAAAAACAGGCTGGCCAGGATCATGGGAAGCTGGGGCATCGGTACCAACAGCAACGTTGTGTACAGGCCAATCGCAGCGAGCAGAAGCACCATGGTTTTGGCATATAGCCGTACATTGCCCGTCGGCTTTTTTCCGGTATGTGTAAAATACTGGTCTACAGATGCCTTCAGGGAGGCGTAGAAGACCTGATTTTTGTTGTTAAAGCTTACTTTCGCCATATTCAAGAGGTAAAACGTTTGAAGGGTCTGCGCAAATGTCGACTATTATTGCTTGATCATTCGTTAAATTGTAGTAAACTTCCCTACCATGAGAATAGTAACGCTAGAAGAGCATGTATCATTTCCCGAGATGGCAAATTTTTTGCCTGGCAGCGTATCAGGAGGCAGGAAGCCATCGAGCGTAGCCATGCAAATGATGCCAAAACTGGCCGACATAACCGGGGAACGCCTGAATTCCATGAACGAGTCCGGAATATCGATGCAGGTGCTCTCGGTAGAGAATACAGATGTCAACCTGTTAGACAGCACGTTGGCGCCTGCATTTGCTTCAAGATACAATGATCTGCTGGCTGAGAAGATCAAAGGCCATCCCGTAAGGTTTGCGGCGTTTGCACACCTTCCGATGACCGCGCCGGCCGCCGCCGCCGATGAACTTGAGCGCACCGTGCAAACGCACGGCTTTAAGGGTGCATTGATCAGGGGGCTGACAAACGGTGAATTTCTCGATGCCCCTAAATTTGCCCCGATCTTCGAAAGAGCCGAGGAATTGGGTGTGCCGATCTATATTCACCCCGGGCTACCGCCAAAGGCAGTAATGGACGCCTACTATAGCAATGTAGGGGGCAATACAGGCCCTTTTGATGCCATCGCCTGCTGGGGTTGGGGCTGGCATTCGGAAACTGCCATCCATGTGTTGCGCCTTTTGGTCGCGGGCGTCTTTGATACCTACCCCAAACTAAAAATAATCATAGGTCACATGGGTGAAATGCTGCCCATGATGTGGGAACGGTCAAACCGGTCATTTCAGCCCGGCACTGGCGGGCAAAATCAGCGGACGCTTATCGATACTTTTCGTGCGCAGCTTTACATTACCACGAGCGGCATTTTTACTCAGCCGCCTCTTCGGATCACCCTGGATACCATCGGTATCGACAACATTATGCTCTCTGTAGATTATCCTTTCAGCAGCAATCAGATGGGCCTGGACTTTTTGCATGGGATCCAGCTGCCGGCCGAGCAGGTGGAAAAGATCGCGCATGGGAACGCGGATAAATTGTTTGGGTTGTAGAATAAGTTTGATAGTGCCGCAGATCAGAATAATTTATACCTTGTTGAAATTAACTTGAATAAATCTACTAAAGTTGCCTGGTATCAAGGAATTAAAAAATGGTGATGAAATTTACTTCAGAAAAGTATTTGACCAATACCATCAAAAACTTTATTTTTTTATCCTATCCAAAACAAAATCAGAATACATAGCAGAGGAAGTAGTACAGATGGCATTTACCAAGCTTTGGCAATGCCGCCACACCCTGCAGGAAGAATACGCCATTTCCACACAGCTATTCAGGATAGCCACTACGGTTCTTATTGATTTTTTGCGAAAGTACTATAATAAAGATGCGGTAACTACCCGTCTTGATGTGGTAAATATTGAAAAAGGGGTCGACAGCACAACTGAAAAAATGAGCGGAGCCGAATTACAAAAAAGAATATCGGAAGCCGTTAATGATCTGCCCCCTGTAAGGAAGCTGGTATTTGAGATGAGCCGCGAGCAAGGCATGTCGTACAGAGAAATTGCCGCAACCTTGTCTGTTTCTTCCAAAACGGTAGAAGCGCATATTTATAAGGCACTTAAACAGATAAAAAAGCATATCATAATTTGACAACGGAGGAAATCAATAAATTGAAAGAATGCATGGGAGAGGAAGAATGGGAGGCCTTTCAGCCCGCTCATGTTTTATCGCCCGATATATCGGGCAAATTATGGGATGGTATAAATAAAAATACCAGTTCCCGAAAAGTGCTTCATCCATACTTTGGATGGATGGCGGCGGCGGCATCCCTTTTATTGGTTGCAGGCCTGTCCTGGCTATTTCTTTCAAAGAAACAAAAGACAGGCATAATCAGCGCCGCAACTGCCACGATAACAAAGAACATTTTCAATCATACCCCTCAAAAAATGACGCTTACGCTAAGCGATGGTTCTGCAGTAGAACTGTCGCCCAACAGTAAGCTTTCTTATTCCGGGAGATTTAATTTTTCAAAAAGAGATGTCCTGTTAGACGGCGAAGCGACTTTCAACGTAGCTAAGGATGTCGCCAAACCCTTTTCCATATATAGCAATTCTGTCTTAATTACCGTTTTGGGCACTCGTTTCACGGTACAATCTTATGAAGCGGGTAATGCTACAAAAGTAATTTTGCATGAAGGAAGGGTAATGATAAAAATCGCCGATTCCTCCTCCCGAGACAATAAGAATGAATATTACCTTGCGCCCGGAGATATCTTTATCTTTAAAAAGGTAAATACGCCATCTCGTATCAACAATGCAGAGCGTATTGCAGCCCCGACAAATATTTCCAACGATTCTCTGTCGGCTCGTGTTTTACATCTTGAAAAAGATAAAGATGATTGCTTTGTATTCGACAACTACCCTCTTGATGTAGTGTTTGACCAATTGCAGATTATTTACAATACAAAAATCATATACGATAAAGCAGAGTTAGGCAATAGGACGTTTATCGGGAAAATAGATAAAAAAGATCCGCTTTCCCACATACTCAAAAGCATTTCGCTGCTCACTCACTTCGGTTTGCATAAACAAGGTGATAGCTTCCTTATAGGCAACCATTATTAAGTTAATATTAACAGTAAGGGAATCGATCGGGTAACGCGTATAATAAAGAAATAAAATCTTTATAACGCAGAATAAGTTTATTCTATGATCAGATCAATTGCCAAAATCCGACGGATCCCGTTTATTCTATTATTGACTGTTTGCTGCCATATTCATTTGATTGCCAATGCACAAAATGCCAATGAAATAAGGGGACAGGTAAATGACGAGAACGGACAACCGGTTACTTACGCCTCTGTTGCTGCCAGAAACCAAAGTACCGGCCAAGCCGCTACGACACAAACAGATTCTCTAGGTATTTTCACTTATCACAATTTGCCCGCGGGGGGCCCTTATTCATTTGTTGTCTCGCATGTAGGTTTTCAAACTCAGACGCTATCCGGCTACAACATAAAAGCCGATGCCGCCATATCCTTATTGATCAAATTAAAAGCGGTGGAAAATGGCTTAAATGAAATTATTGTCACCGGGCGTGCCGGTGCTTTAAATCACACCAAACTTCAAACCAGTTATTCAGTTACCAGTATAGGGTATAATGCGCTTAGTCTGCAAGGCCCTACAAGCGTTACCGAGTCTTTAAAATCGGTGCCGGGTTTTTGGGTCGAAGCGTCCGGAGGTGAAGCGAGTGGCAATGTAAGAGCAAGGGGTGTTCCTGTGGATGGCTTTGGATCGATTCAGTTATTGGAAGACGGAATTCCCGTACAACATGACCCGGCCTTAGGCTACCTGAATGCAGACCAGGCATTTCGTTTTGATGAGACCATTCAATCAATTGAAGTTGTTCGCGGCGGTCCTTCTTCCGTTTTTTATTCCAATGCACCGGCAGGAGCAGTAAACTATATTCCCCGTGCCGTTGGTGATAAAACAGAGGGTGTTTTTAAGTTGACCGTGGGAGATGACAATCTTAACAGAGAAGATTTTTGGGTGGGAGCTCCCATAGGTGATGGATGGAAATTTTCCACCGGAGGGTTTTACCGTACGGGGTCAGGAGCGCGTAACCCAGGATACACCGGAAACCGTGGTGGGCAGATCAGAGCTACGCTTGGCAAGAGCTGGGAAAAAACATCCCTCAATATTGACTATAAGCAATTGAATGATGATGTGGTGTTTTATACGGATCTGCCCATGACCTATAATAGCAACAAGAAAATAGTAGCTGTGCCGGGTTTTAATGGCCACTACGGGGCAATTGCCGGCCCGGAAACGGAAAGAATGAACATGATCCAAGGGGACAGCAGTCTTTACCATTATGATAATACGGTCGGAACCGATGTAAACAGAAGCCAGGTAACGATTAAATTTCAGACTGAACTTTCCAATGACTGGATTCTAAAGAATTCACTTCGGTATTCTAACACACAAACCCAACGTAACGGAGTATATGCGCTCAATTTACTGAGTGCCGATTCGTTTTATAAAGCTCAATCAAGTCTGTTGTCACAAGCTCCGGGTGCAACGCAATTAGGGTTCCAATATGCAACCACAGGTACAGCATTCAACAACGCCGGCCAAAACGGTAATGGTCTTGTAATTCAGGGTGGATTGAGAGGCATTACCATGCCTCAGACAGAAGTTGACAACGATTTTCATCTTTCGCATGTTTTTTATACGGGTTCATCAAAACATGATTTTAACTTAGGATACTATTACGCTCACTTCAATCAAAACTTCAGCAGATATTCTTCAAAGGTATATTTGGACGTTCAAAATAATTCAAGACTGTTGAATATCGTAGGCCTGGATGGCGGTGGAAATGTAGTGCATACATTTTCCAATAATGGAGTATCTCAATATGGCTATGAGTGGGCGGATGCCAATGGTGAACAGACAACCAATGCACTTTATGTCAGCGATGAATGGCAGATAACGCAGGCCCTTCGTATCGACGGCGGAGTACGTTGGGAATATGCGCAAACGGATGGCGTTGTAGAGCAAACGAAAACTGTAAACCTGGGCACTTACGCGACATCCCAAATATCCACCGGGAACGGGGAATGGCTAGGCTATAACCATCATTTCGATTACACTACCTGGACACTGGGAGCGGATTATCAACTTTCAGACAATATGGGTCTCTTCGGCAGATATACTTCTGCAGCACGCATTCCCGGGTTTGGCACTTATTATACCAATGTCAGTTCGACCGCTGTTACCCAAACAATGCAACTCGGTGAAGTTGGATTCAAATACGCCCGCAGGCTATTTTCTTTTTATGGCACAGGGTTCTTTACCAGGTATAATAACGTCGGTTTTACCAATGAAGTCAGCACTTTAAACGGCTTCACTCAGGTAAACGCGTTTGCCAATACAAATACATATGGTCTTGAACTCGAGGGCAGCATATTTCCGGTAGAATGGTTTGATCTTTCAGCGACAGCGACATTGCAGCATGGAGAATATGAGGGACTTAAGGCAGAGGCTGTTTCCGGAGGTACGCTAACGGAAGCATACAATTACGATGGCAATCGGCTTATCAGAGTGCCGGAAGTCTCTGTTAGAGCCGTTCCGGGATTCAATCTTTTTCGCAACCGCCTTCGCTTACAATCGGCAATAGAATACGAAGGAAAACGCTATACAGATGTTGCGAACTCCCAGATCCTTCCTGCCTATACTAAAGTCGATATAGATGCGTCAGTAAAAGTAACCAGGGAAATTTCAGTTTTTGGCGTCATCGATAATCTCACTAATTCCTTAGGACTTACAGAAGGTAACCCACGCGCAGGTGAGATCCAAAGTAACGAAGCAAATCAATATATATTTTTAGCCCGTCCGATACTTGGGAGGAGCTTTAAAATTTCAGTTAGATATACGTTTTGATCATGAAAGCGTGCCATGAAAAGTAATGGCGATAATTAGTAGCAAAGAAAACCCGCTCGTGGAGCGGGTTTTAAATTTAAATCTGTCGCATATACTGCTGAGATGAAGCAGTTGGTCGATAACGCGCTGGAGAAAATCTCGCTTGAAATCCCGATTTTGCCGGAGTTCGAATGCATTCAATAAAAGGCAGATCAAATATTGGACGGCTCAAGGAGACCTGGAAATGGCGAAGCTGTTCCAGAAACCGATCAAAAGAAACTATAATCCTGCGGACTTTGAGTTAAGGGATTTCCTGGTGATCAAAAATCGTTCAGTTCCAGTTCATTGGGAAGAAGAGACGGGTGGCAAATGTTGGGCGGAGTTGGTGCCGGCCTTGAAGGAGGTAGGGGAATATGCGTTTCAAAAAACGGCCTCGGTTAAAGTACAGAAAGCCTGTCAAATTCCGAATTTTTTGTTAATCTCTCCCAGCGGTCCGCAATTCTGCGGGGATAATAATATTTTGGCTGAATGTATTTTACCAGCCTGCCGGATCACCAGAAACCGGGATTTGACGAGGAGCGGCATTTCAAGCAGTTCAAGCAGCACAATATAGTGTTCAATGCGACTGCGGTCCGCAGGCATCACGTGCGGCATGCGGGCTGTCTTTCTGTCAAAATAATATTGAGTGGGGAGGAATGGTATACCATAGACAACCGTCAACTGGCGGTCAGACCGGGGCAGTTCCTCATTTTAAATGACGCCCAGGATTATTTTTGCCGGGTCGAAACGGCCGGAGACGTGCGTATCCAATCGGTTTTTTTCAAAACTGCCTTTGCTTCCTCCGTTTTCCGCGACGTCCTTAGCGGGGAGGAAGCGTTGCTGAATGATCCTTTCCGGTCGGGGGAGCAGTCGCTGGAATTCTTCCAGACCCTTTATGAAATGGATGCCGGCTTACAAGAAAAGATGGCGCGCCTGATCGCTTCGCTGGATGCCTGTGGATATGACTCCAACTGGATGGATGAGCAGCTGATTTTTATGCTGCATCACCTGATCAGTACGTATAAAACAGAGGCCCGGCGGGCATACCGGGTCAGCGCCGTAAAACCATCTACCAAAAAGGAGATTTATAAACGGCTTTGTATTGCTAAAGACGTCCTGCATTCCACCTTTATGGACCGGCCCGATCTTTCCGCGGTCAGCAATACCGCCTGCCTATCCGTTCCTCAGCTGGTCCGCCAGTTCAAGGCCGTCTTCCATACTACCCCTCATCGATACCTGACCAGGATCAGGCTTAGCCACGCCGCCGGATTATTGAAGGATACTTTCGCGCCCGTCCACGAGATCACCTGGCGGTGCGGCTTCGAGGATACGAGTGCCTTCTGCCGCGCCTTCAAGATGGAATATGGTGTCCCGCCGCTGCAGTTCCGGATGGGGCTGGTATAATTGAGCGTTTTTGCACATCTCCCTGCCGACAGCCGACATAGATTTGCCCTGTATCACTACTAAATCACCTATACACATGAAAAAGTTAACCGCGAGCCTAACCGCTATGCTATTTGCCGGGGGTCTCCTGGCACAAACCAACTGGACAATCGACAAGGAGCACTCCAGTATTAACTTCACCGTATCGCATTATCTGGTCGGCCAAACGGCGGGTCGATTCAAAGAATTTGACGCCAGCGTTATTTCAAGGACGGATGACAACTTTAATGACGCGACAGTAACCTTTACCGCCAAAACGGCTTCTGTCTGCACCGACAATGAACAGCGGGATCGCCACCTGCGAACGGACGGTTTCCTGGGCTCAGAAATATACCCGGAAATACATTTTAATGGAACTATCGTAAAGGAGGGAAGCAGCTATCTCCTGAAAGGTAATCTGACCATACGGGATATTACACGACCGGTTTCTTTTTTCTTAGCGTATGCCGGCCGGTTGAAGGAATCTACCTACAAGGCCGATAAAGCCGGTTTTACTCTGACTGGCACTCTTAGCAGGGCAGCCTATGGATTGACCTGGAATGAGACTTTTGAAGGCGGCCGTCCTATCATCGGCGACACGATAACGCTTCTTCTCTATATAGAGATCAACCGGGAGCAAAAGCCATAGAAGTGTGGAAGTCTTTGATCAGGGCCATTTAGCATAAGGCTTCGGTTAAGGATCAGCTCACCTCAGGATAAATTCTTTTTATTAAGTCGACGCTTTCCTTTACAACAAGCTTCACGTCCTTTTTATACATTAAAAACAGATGGGCCCTCTCCTGGTATTGGTCGAGCTCTATGAATTTTACATGCCCGGCATAAGCGGTTCTCATACTTGTCGGTATGATCGAATAACCCATCCCACTTTCTACGAGTCGTGCAATCGAATTGATCTCGCTGGTCTCATGTGCGACTCTTGGGGAAAACCCGGCTTGCCGGCAGATGCTCCGTATGGCATCCCCCAACACAGGTACACAATAGTAATTTAGACCGATGAAAGGGTCCTCCGCAATTTTCGAAAGCGCAATTTTGTTTTTTTTGGCTAATGGATGGCCCAAAGGCAAAATAAGAGAAAAGGTTTCGGTAAAAACTTTGGCTGATACCAGGTCCTTATTTTCTGCCCTATTTCTCAGAAATCCTATATCTATCTGTCCGGCCCGAAGAGCCTCTACGTGTTCCCGGTTTTTCAGTTCGGTTAAGACAATATGGATATCCAGCTCTTTTTTCAGCGAATTCAATACGCCAGGCAAAATAGAATGCATTGCGGATGCTACATACCCGACCCTGAGTTGCTTCATAGGCCTGCGGCTTAGGTGCCTGATCTCCTCCCTGACCTGTTCCATTCTGGCCAAAAGGGTTCTGACCTCATCCCTTAAAAAAATACCCTCATCGGTAAGCTCCACCTTTCTACTATGACGAATGAATAGCTTAACCTGCATCTCTTTCTCCATTTCCCTTATGGCACGACTGAGCGGAGGCTGTGCCATAAACAACTTTTCAGCGGCCCTGCCGAAATGCAGTTCATCCGCCAGAACCAAAAAACATTCAAATTTCCGGAAATTCATCGATGCATGTTTAGGTATCGATCGGGTCGATAATGGTATTTATAGTATAAATTTAAATAGAATATCTTTAGCCACCTAAATAGTCACCATGAAGAATTTCCTCTTATCATTCATTCTTTTTCAGGTCTTTTTGTTCTCTTCCCTGTTCACCGAGGCACAAACGAACGATACCCTGCAGATCAGGCAAACAGCCATGAACTATATAGAAGGATATTATACATCCAATGCCGAAAGAATGGCCAAAGCGTTGTCGCCCGAATTGGCAAAAAGGATTATAGTCAGGGATCAGTCGGGAGATGCCATCCAGAACATGGGCTACTCACAATTGTTATACAATACCAGGAGGAATAAAAATCAAAATGTACTCAACCCGGACTCGGCGTTTCGCGTCGAGGTGATCATATACGACATTGGCAATAATATTGCTACGGCGAAAGTGGTAACAAATAAGTTCAAATTCATAGATTATTTACACCTCGGGAGGTTCAACGGAGAATGGAAGATTATAAACGTACTGTGGGAATTCAAATAAAAAAAGCGATATTTCTGTTGCTCCTGGCTACCAGCGACTGCTATACAGGCTCTTGCCAGTCATTGAACAACACACAGCGCGGCCTGTTGGACAGCTTGACCGCCGCAGTAAATACCAACAGGTATACAGGTATCAATAGCATACTGATCTCAAGAGGAGGAAAACTTCTCTATGAACAGTATTTCAATGGATGGACAAGGGATTCGTTACACGACTCGCGGTCATCTTTCAAGTCAATTACCAGTTTGTTAATGGGCATTGCCATCGACAAAGGATTTATCAAAGATGCCGATCAAAAAGTCTATTCGTTCTTCCCTGACTACGCGCCATTTGCACATGACGGGCCTCTAAAGAGAAGCATGACGATAAAAGATCTCTTGAATATGGAATCAGGATTCGACTGCGAAGAATTTGAAGGTAGCATGGACTGCGAAACCCAAATGGCATCCACGAAAGACTGGCTTAGGTTTTCACTCGACCTTCCCATGAAGGATACACCTGGAAAGGTCTGGGCCTACACTTCCTGCGACCCCATGATCATCGGCGGCATTGTCAGTAATGCTTCAAAAATGTCCATCATGGATTTCGCCAGAAGATATCTGTTCAAGCCGTTGGGCATAACCAATTACCGCTGGACCGTTGACCCTTCCGGGCATGGTATGACAGCAGGCTCTTTTTATATCCGACCGACAGATATGGTAAAAATTGGAGACTTGGTCAGGCAAAAAGGTTTCTGGAAAGGCAAACAGATCGTCTCTGAATCCTGGCTTGCAGCATCCACCCGGACGCCAATTCCCATACCTGATTACTCATTTGTAAAATACAGCCGGTCGTCTGTTGCTATCCCACAACAGACCCACTACGGATACTATTGGTATACAGAAAGTATTCGGACGAAAACTTATAAGGAGGATGTTCTTTTTGCCTCGGGAAATGGAGGCCAATACATTATGATCATTAAACGATTGGATCTTGTTGTCGTTTTCACGCAAGGAAATTATGATTCATGGAAGGCCAAGAAAGCCTTCGACCTATTGACCAGGTTTATTCTGCCACTATATGCGCCTCAGGCCCCGGAATAAATATTCACCAGTGGAAGATCACCCGCGTGATCAGTTTTCAGAGGCTTTCCGATCGCTATTAAACACATCCCGATATATTTTCCATCCCTGTTTTGTCTTTTTCCATAGTTTTAAATACTTGCCATCGTCGATTACTCGATTATTCGTATCGAATACCTGTTCCTTTTCGTCATCTTGATAATTTTTGGGATTTGATGGAAATGTATTGATTGCCGACAAGGGCTAGTAGTGTGGATTTGCGATAAATGGCCCCGGCTACGGCCCCGATATGATAATAGATCTTCAACTCAAACTGCGACTGATGGACTTCCATGGCCTGCGCTTTATTGTTGATGGCCACCCGCGTATAATAACCTAAATCGTAGGCACGGCCATCCGTCCAGAGCACCTGGTTGGCGGACATCACCAGGCTTCCGGTATGCATCCAAAGATCCGCATCGGTGTCTGACTGATGCGTTTCGATAACTACTCCGCTATCGTTCAGGGCGACGGATGGATAATACCCCTTATTATAATCAATGGAATCCCCCCAGGTGATTCTGTGGCTGCTTGTATTCAATTGGCCGGTCCGGTTGATATGACCATGTCGTTGGATGGTTATGTTGCCGGGCCGGATGACGGCCCCGCATTTCCGCTTGGAAAGCATGGGGGAATGTCGATTTTCGACTGGTATTTTTCGGGTAAGGATGTATACCGGGAACCTGTGTTCAAACCCGAGCCGGGTGCGAACCTGGACGAGGTGCAACGGATGTTCGAGGAATCGGGCGCTTTTATATTTGGCCGGAAAACATATGACATCACTCATGGCTGGGGCGGCCGTCATCCCGTAAATGGAGCACCCGTATTTATATTGACCCATCATCCGCCGGCCGTAGACAAAGTTCCTAAGGGCTCCTCCAACCTGACATTCGTGACCGATGGCATCGAGCATGCTATCCAGATGGCCAAAGCAGCAGCAGGCGACAAGCATGTCAAATTGGGTGGTGGTTCACCTGGAAAGCAGGCCTTACAGTATGGTCTGGTCGATGAAATCATCATCCATCTGGCCCCTTATCTACTGGGGGGTGGAGTGCCACTTTTCGACCGTATCGATCACGGGATCAGGCTGGAGAAGCTTAACGCCAATGATGGCCCATTAGCTACTCATATCCGTTACTGTGTCATCCGGTAATGACCTGGAGTGAGCTGACAAGATTCGAACCATTCATTCTTCTGACTAACAAAGCAATAACAAAATTAGCAAATCTGGGCAGGTCAAATCCGAACCACAAGAAACCCGCTCTGGGAGCGGGTTTCGTAAAACGAAATAAAAAATGGTCGCCTTGGCAGGACAATTCTCGAATCTTTTCGCAGTGGATTTACAGCGATTAGCAAATACATAGATTTGAATATCAATGTA
>Ga0302309_10000545_pt1 | contig 42709 bp, 38 predicted proteins | sample III_Palsa_N1_1_FD_200453 | JGI IMG/M metagenome (GOLD analysis project Ga0302309, IMG submission 200453) | Peat permafrost microbial communities from Stordalen Mire near Abisko, Sweden - III_Palsa_N1_1 | ecosystem: Environmental > Terrestrial > Soil > Palsa > Peat permafrost | place: Sweden...
TTAAAACTGCTTTCAGGCGTTTCTTTAGCAAAAACGGCCGTAGGGCGCGTGTGGAGGGCGAATATTTTAAATGCTGGTATTACAACCCCGGCTATGTAATAGATAAACTGGGCGCTTCGTTTGAGCTGCTGGGCATCGAAGGGCTTTGCACCATAGTGCCACCATCATACATGGAGGGTTTTGCTGAAAAAGACCCGTTGCTTTACCGCTACCTGGTAAAACAGGAAAACAAGTTCAAAAGCAGCTGGCCCTGGAAATATATCGGGGATTATTATATTATTTCGTTGAGAAAAACTTAATTTGAAAATTTGCTGATTTGAAAATTTGAAAATGAATGTTTTACTAATCACCAACCACTAATCACTAACACTCTACTTCGCCAAACTATGCTGGTGTTCTTTTTGCCAGCAGGCTATCTTGAGCCGGTAACGGGTTATCAGGTTTTTCTGAAAATCTTCCGGATCCGGTTTGGCGAAGTGCTTGCCGGTGTTCATGGCCATTACCTGGCCTTTGATATTGCGTTTTTTAGATTGTGTTTTTTTAAGCCACCGGGACGATGTTATTTGGCATAGCTTATCATCTATCCAGTTGCCCGGGATATTATTAAACAGGGCTTCCACTCCCGTTTTAAACCAGGGCTTTGGCTCAGCCTTGGCCTTTGATATACGCATAATATTATTGGGTAAAAAATCACGGCTCCAGGCATTGGCTGTAAAGAAATCAACAAATTGTATATCGCCTTGTAAAGGTATAAGGGTTACCACTTCGGTAGCGGTGTATATGTTCTTTTCGGGGATCGAGAGGTCTTGTTCATCAATATAATAGTTCATGCAAAAATAATGCTGCTTACCTAACAGGTAGCTTAGCTTTTTAAAGCCATGCATTATGGTGCGTGCTATCCATAGCCGGTTTTTCGCGGTGATGATAAACATGTCGATGTCGGCATTTTCATCAGCAAAGTTTTTTGACAGCGAACCGGAGATCCCTATACCCCTTACATAAGGAAACCTTATCAGGATGTTAGCTACCTTTTCCGCTATCAGCATCAACTCATCGGCCCGTTTGTTTCCCTTGAGCCTGCGCTCGATCAGGTAATGATCGTTTTTCAGGCTGTAAAACTTTTCAAAACGAAAAATATGCCGCTCATTAACCAGGTTGTTCAGCCCGCGGTTAAAGCTGTCCATATCGCTTTTAACCGGGAGGAATAAATATATCTCCCCCCTGTTTAAAGGATAGCTGAACAGATCAAAATAAGCCAGCGTAGCTAAAATATTTTCCTCAATTTCTGACAAAGTGCTGCTATTTAATAATTGCCTGACCAATGTTATAAGGGGATATGTAAGTGTTTATAAATATGACGGGGCAACCTGCTAATTGGTTGCCAAACAATCGACATTATTATGCTGCAATCTGCTGTTGGTTACCCTCTTGACCGGGGGATAAGAGAACAGGAAAAATGTAAAGAAAAATCCATAAAAAAACACCCCCTTATCCACATCCAATACGTTTTCCGACAGGGATACTATTGCCATTAACAGCATAAAGCTGATAAATACCACATCCCTTTTGCCAATAGCTATTTTAAAACCATATGCCAGTACCAGCAGGTAAATAGCCAGCCCCCAAACGCCCGACTTGAGCAGAAAACTAAGGTATTGATTATGCGCGTTGAGCTGGTTGATATAAGAACTGTATAGCTTGTGGTCATAAAAGCTATCGCCCAATATTTTTATCTCCGATCCCGAACCATGCCCTATTAATGGTGAGGTTTTGATAAGTTGTGTAGCTATGTGCCAACGCGCAAGGCGTGGCTCATTAGTTTGGCCGGGTTGATATGCGGAAAGATCGGTTTTCAGTTCATTAATATAGCGCTGCTTAAAATTGTTGTTGTTTAAAATAAGCACCATGATTATAGCTGAAACAGTTGCTGCGGCTATCATAAACTTTACCCGTTTGTGCCCGGTAAGCAGGTAATAGGGCAATACAATATCTATCATCAAAAAAAGCACTACCAATATTGATTTGGAGCTGAGCTGGATCAGCCCGGCAAGCAATATCAGGCAGCATATACTACAGATTATTTTTAATGCTGATGAGATTTTATCCTTTATTAAAAGATACAACAGATACACCAGCGCGATAAGCAGTTGCATGGATAAAAAAGTAGCATGCATATCAATCGGTTCAGAAAAATTATGATTAGTGAACGCGTAAGAGAAAATGGCCCTGAATGGCAAATGGTAATGCCTTATAGTAAGCAACGCGTTGGCATACAGGTAAACAATGGTAGCCGTGCAGCAAAAGGCAAACACCAGTAATAATATGGGGCGATATTTTTGAATATTGAGCGTATTGAAACAAAACAGCAACGGCAGGATAAATATAACTATGCCCCTGCCCCACTCCGCAAAGGCCTGTTGCGGATAAGCCGTATAAATGGTGGCAATAGCCGTTATAAAAAAAACAGATTGCACTGCTAATACCCTTGTGGTAAGTACTGGTTTTACATTATTTTTTTTTAGCTGGATAAGCGTATGTACACAAAAGCTTATGAGGATAACATGACTGTAAAACCTGTCGAATGGCAGGCTCATCATCAATAACAACAAATGATAAAAACTTATTTTATTGGAAAGGTTATCGCTGCCCGGTAATAATTCTTTCATAGTTCAGGTTATCATAACATTCTAAAATGAACGACTCGTAGCCATCAATTACCTTTTCCCAATTAAACTGGTATTGAATTTTATGCAGGTTGTTGCTCACCATTAGTTTTTCCATATCCTTACGCTGTACATTTTCAACCAGATCCTTCACCCCGGCAGCGTTTGAAAAATAAAAGGCATCGCCGCTTAGTACCGATTTATTGAAGGGGTTATCATGCGCGGCTATCAGCGCTTCGCTGGCCATAGCTTCTAATAGCGACGGATTAGTGCCTCCAACGCTATGCCCGTGAAAGTACAGGTAAGAGTTATTTTGCAACGCGCGCACCTTTGTATTATCAAATATGGAGCCTTTGAATTGTATGCGGTCGTCGTTATTAAACCTGTTGGTAATGTATTTACCAAAGCGGTTGCCTGTATCGCCCAACACTTTAAACTTGCGTTTTGAGTTGCTACTGTTAAAACCTTCCAATATGGCCTCGATATTATTTTCGGGCTCCATACGGGCCATCAGCAAAAAATAATCTTCATTCAAGGCTTCGGCATGATCCAGTTGCTCACGCTCCACTTCGGTAAATACATCGGCGCCATAAGGGATGTACTGGCTGTTGATAGCATATTTTTCGGCAAGGTATGAGCGTATCACCATCGAATCTGAGATATAATAATGGCTGTATTTTACGGCCAGCTTTTCGGCATATTTTAAAAACTGCTGCACCCGTTTTGAATATTTGGTGCGCTTCCATTCAAGGCCGTCCATATTGGTGATGATGGTGCTGTTTTTGGGATAAATTTTACCCCATACCGAACTGCTGGTATAGCCCATTAATAAAACCACATCAAAGTTTTGCTTACGGGCATCAAGCAGGCAATTCATATCATAAACAAACTGTCCGGCAGTGCCGATAAGGTATTCCGGGTCGTAACAATGCTTTATGGTTACGCCGTTCCATTCACTGGCAGTGTAAGGGTGATTGTGGGAATTATACACCGTAACCGCGTGCCCACGTTTAACTAAACCTGCCGAAACATATTCTGATATATGTTCAAAGCCGCCGTAATGATTGGGGATGCCCCGTGTGCCTAATATGCCAATACGTAGTTTCATGCTATTGCTGTTTGGTATGCTTTATAAGTTTGTAATGCCGCCTGCTGCCAGGTGTATTTTTGCAGTATGCGCTGCCGCAGATGCTCGTTAACCGGGGCCGCGCTTGCCTTTTCAACCGCGGCTAATATGCTTTGAGGCGATGCAGGGTCACAGTAAAAGGCATCCGACGAAAAATATTCGCGAACATCGCCTTTGTCGCTAACCACGATGCTGCAACCCATCAGGGCGGCCTCGATAGAGCTTAACCCCGTGGTTTCAAACCAACTGGGTAAAATATGCACCTTTGCCCGGCGGTAATAGTCAACCAGTTGCGATTGCGGCAGGTGCCTGATGAACGTGACGTTGTGCGCTGCCATCAGCTTACACTCCTCGTAATAGGCTAATTGGTTAGGCGAGTGGTCGCCGATGATAACCAGTTTAAAACGGGTATTATTTAATGCCCTGATGAGGTTTAACTGATTTTTTATGCCCTCGATGCGAGCCGCGCAAATAACCAGGTTCTCCTCTTTTTGCGACAGGCTGCTGTAATGAAACAAATGCTGATCGGTACCATTAGGCACTATCATGTGCTTAACCGTACAAGTATAACCCTGCAACAAACGCTTATATTCCGATTCGGAATTGGGCAATACCATGGCGGCGCGTTTTAATATCTCGTTGATGCTGCTCCGCTGGCCTTTCCAGGCATAAGATAAGCTGGCCAGCCTGTCGCCACCGATGAGGCAGCGCGCCATGGTTTTTATATATTCGATACCATTAGGCGAGAAAAAGCCGAGCAGCTTGCCCCAGCCTTTGCGCTGGTGCTTATCGTATTCGCTGTAATCGCACAATATGGTTGATATGACATAGGGCTTTTGGGCTTTGCGGCTATGGTAAAGGATATCTGCCGGGCGGGTTAAATTAAAAAAGTGCAGCAGGTCATAATCATCGTAATTGATATCCTCGTGGGATAAGCGCACATCCGCCTCAATGCCCATATCAACCAGGTGCCGGGCGGTTTGTACCGTTTGTATGGTATCGCCGCCATAAACCGTGTATAATGTCGACCGTGTGATTAATGCTACTTTCATCCCCTGGTTATTAATTGCTTTGCCGATGTTATTTTATGAAGCCATGCTACCAGGCTTTCGGGCATATAGCTGATGGTATATAGCAGGTAATTATCAAACCGCAGCGGGTGTATGCTGATGGCTTTTGCCATGTGCTCGCGAGCTTTTTGCGGCTGGTAATTATTCAACAGGAATTTTTTACCGCATAAAGCGTAGTAAGCGCCATGCTTTACCTTATGCGAATATTGGCCGAGGCATATTTGCTGCAAACGCATGCCCTCGCGCGGGGTAATGCTGCGTTTTTTTAATGTTGCGTATTTTATGGCGAGGAATTTGCGTGGGCGCCATTTTTCATCAATAGTGATGGATTCGGGGTTGATGCGTACTTTAATTAGGGCTTCGGGCAGGTTGCAGCCTTTTTCTTCTTTTAAAATATTCAGCCACAAAAAATGATCTTCAAAAGTATAGGCATATTCGTTATAGCCGCCGTAATTAAGCACCACATCCTTTTTATATAACACACAGGAATGTATGAAAGGGCAGGCAGAATATTTAAGCTGATGGATCTGGCTGTTGCTGTAGGCGGCGGGTTCCTGCGTAAAAAGGTAATTGCCTTCTACATCCATATAGTCAGCCGCCGAACCTACAATCTGATATTCGGGATGGCGCTGCATAAAATCATATTGTACCTGCAAGCGGTTGGGATAGCATACATCATCGGCATCAAAACGGGCAATATATCCGGCGCGGGCATGCTGCAGGCCGGTGTTTAGCGCTGCAGCAACGCCTGTATTCTCCTGGTTGATGATAACTATCCGCGGGTCATTAAACTGCCGTATAATAGCTGTAGTTTGATCTGTTGAGCCGTCATTAATGATCAGCAACTCAAAATCGGTAAATGTTTGCGCCAGTACCGAAGCTATAGCCTCGCCAATATAATTACCGGCATTATAAGCCGGCATCAATACAGTTATAGTGGGGTTATTCAGGCTCATGATGTGGCGGGTTTAAGTGCACGATTTTCGCTGATGTTGAGGAACAGCATCAATTCAAAAAATGGCATTATGGATAATTGCTCAAACCAGTAATCGACAAAAAATACTGCCCCCATTAAAAACAACAGCGGTATGCCGTACGTAAGCTGTTGGTATCGCGAAGCAAAAAATCCAAAATAAAATATTAACAGTGCCAGTAAGCCTAATAAGCCATATTCGGATACCACCTGGTCGTACACCGAAAATGGACTATTGGTGAGTGAATGAAAGCCTGCCCTTTTGCTAAAGAAGTTTAGGTACAGATCGAGGTGATTTACCATAAACCCGGGATAGATGTAGGTATATTTTGCCGGGTAACCACCCGAAACCCCGATACCTGATGCCCTGAAAGCAAGTTTTGATGAGAAATTACCCATGCCCGCCCCTATCCATATTTTGCTGAGGTGCTGATGTAAAAAGGCGATGGTTTGCAGCAAACCAATCACCTTACCCGGCATTGATGATGTATAATTGTCGTTGCCGGATATGGGCAAAGCTGTTTTATGTGCATTTATAAAAGCCGCCAAGGGCTTCTGTTCCGCTGGGGTTGAAGTTAGGCTTTGGTATTTTGCCGAATTTATATCCGGGCCGGGTATAATGATGCGCCCGGTTGTAGTCGCCGGTAATTTTGCAGGCGTATTTAACTGCGCGACTTTGTTTTTTGGCGTCCTGGCCACGTACACGCTATCCAGATATTGCCGGGCTATCTTTTGCTTTTGCTCATCGGGACTAAGCATTTTAACTGCACTGATTGTTTGGGTGGTTGCAAGCAATAAGGGCTGCGCTTTTTCCCGCAAAAACACATATTTGGTAGTATCAATTACATACTGGTTATTTTGGGGCGAGATCTTTACCAAAAAAACAACCAGCATTGCTGTGCAGGCAATGATCAGGCTTTTTTGATCGCGGGTGCTTTTAAAAATAAAGATGCCTAAAAGTATCAGCAGTAATATAATGTTCATGAAATTGCTGCAGGTAAGCAGCATGGTAGCCATGCACATCAATACCAATACGGGCTTTTTTTTGTCGAGAAAATAGAGCAGGCCAATAGCGCTTAGTATGGCATTAGTGGTTGAGGTATCAAAGGTGATGCCTTTGATATAATCGCCGGTGCCTATGAAATATTTTTGGTAATCGCCCTGCCAGGTATAGGGGTTAATGTTATGGATCTCGTAAATAATGCCCAGCAGATTAAAAGCCGAGCATAGGCTATTGATCACAAAAAATGCAACAAGGGTGTGGTTAATAATTTCGGCGGAGTTTTTCTCAACCGATAGTTTAACCTGGTGCATGGCGAGGATGCATAACACCCAAAAGCTTATGCCCGTAAGCCATAGCAGAGTACCTGCGGCATTATAATGGCCCGCTATCAACCAATTGATAGTTGCTATGACGATAACAATAGGATAAAACAGTGGCAGCTTTGAATTTTTGAAGCGGAAACCAAACTTAAAATCGAACTGTAAAATATAAATGAGCGCGATTGCCGGTATTTTTATGGCGAGCTTTACGTTTAAAAAAAGCAGCAAAAAAACAAGCAGTTTCCAGTCTACAGCTTTGCGTAGTTTTTGAAAATAATTTTCGCCTGTTTTAATCAACATTCAGTATGTTCTTTAATAAAGCATACGCTTCAAAAACGGTGATGGTTGCCTCAAAGAGGCATTTAGGGGGATTATATTTAATGCCTGAACAATCTTTTCAGTTCGTAACGGTCATTTAACTTTAATTGCATGCCGATGAACAACAGGAAGATATAAATAATGACGGATAGCCCTATTTTCAACAGATCATTCACCGGTATCAGCCTTACAAAAAACCCGCTGATGATAGCGCATAAAGTACAGGCCAGCATGGTAATAAATACACCTTTTAACTCGCCTGCCCGGTTTTTTATAAGGAAGAAAATGGTTTGTGCAAAACAGGCGGCCAGGTAAGCTATAGCAGCCCCTTTGTTGCCCAAAAGCGGTATTAATATAATATTGGCAAGTACATTAACGGCAAGGGTGATGATGAAGGCATGCAGTATCAATTTTAAGCGGCCTTTAGCAAAAAATATCGTCCACAAAAAATTATTTAAATATAGCAGCGGCATGCAAAGCGACAGTATGAACACCGTTGCCACATTTACCGAACCGTATTTGCCATGTGTGAGCGCATTTACCACCGGCTCCCAGCTTAGGTTGAGGATGAGGGCGGTAAAAGCGGCAATAATAAGCTCGGCGCGGATCAGAAATTTAAGATCGATAGCACCGGGGTCGTCGCTTTTAAAATAGCGGGTAAAGCGCGGGATCAGCAAAGGCGCGATGGCAAGCAGCGGCAGCGTTGATATCTCGAACACCTTGTAGGCAAAGCTATATTCGGCCAATTTAACAGCCGATACCATGAAACCGATGAACAGCCAATCGAACCGTGCAAGGGCCGATGTGATAACCACCACACCCAATTGCGGCATAGATTCGCGCAGCAATAACTGATAACCTGCTTTATCAAACTTAATACGGGCGGGATAGCCCGTGTGGCTGTAAAACAAGTACAGGGTAAAAAGAAATTCCAGCGCATCGCCGCCGATAAAGGTGATGATAATGGTATTTATAGTAAGCGCGTTCAATAGGATAAGCGCCAAAAGTGCAAAGGCCCTTACAACATTTGACACAACCGACATCCGCGTCAGCAGCCTGAACTTCTCCATGCCACTGCATACCTGTTTAAAGGGCATCGAAAAAAATATAAGTAGTTTGCCTACGCCTATCCATAAAATAAGGCTATAGGCGGCTGATGGCTTGAACACTACATAGCCGAGCGCCAATAACCCGTAAAATATAAGTCCGGTAATTAGTACGTGGCATAAATACAACCATACTACATGCTGCACATCATCGCCCTGGGCTACTTTTTTGATTGCCAGCTGATCGATACCGAACGACAGGATGTTGAATACTGAAAGCAGCACGGCCAGCGCAAGATTGATCTGCCCGAAGGCGGGTTTATCTAATCCTAATGATAAAATGTAAAATATTACCGCCCCGAAAAGCTGGTTGATAACCAACTGGATAGTATTTGCCGACAGGTTTTGCAGGGATCGCATCTTCATGAAGAATGTAACCTAATATTCGACAGAAAATTTTTCTTTTGCAAAGTATTCTTTTTCGGTGTGTACAGTATATTGCCGCAGGTATAAGTATTTAAGCCGGGTATGCTCGGCCATAATTTTGGCTATGGCCAGGCCCCGTTTGCCATCCAATATCCCCAATAAAAAAATATAGTTTTTTAAAAAATGATAAGTGGGGGCAAGGTAAAGCTTAACAGGCGTAGTTTTTTTGCCTTCTTTTAAATACTTACGGGCATTTAGCCGGGCATAGTGTGTGATTTTTGAGCGGTACTGCTCCATTGTTTTTACCGAATAATGGTGTACAAAGCCCGGTAATTTCTGTATGGATGCATCGCCGGGTTTTACCAGTGTTTCGTGTACGAGTGGCTCTGTCCAATTGGTATAATTGCGGTTAAACAGGCGGATGTGGTGATCGCGGCCCCAGGTGCCAAAGCGTACGGGCTTAGCGTCGTAATATGCCCTGAAACGAATATCATACATATTACTGATAGCGTCAGGATTTAAATTATTAATGGAATTGATTAATTCATCATCAATAATCTCGTCGGCATCAAGGCTTAAAATCCAATCATAAAGGGCAAGGTTGGCCGCACGGTTCTTGTTGATGCCATAGCCATACCATTTTTCGTGATAAAGGCGGCAGCCGGCCATCATGGCTATGTTTGGCGTGCCGTCGGTACTGCCATTGTCAATCACAATAACATCATCGGTTATACGCTTTGCGGCGGCAAGGCATTTGCCAATTGTGGAGGCCTCGTTTTTAGTAATAATTACAACCGAAACAAACATTCGCAGCTATTTTAACAGGCCTGGTATAGTAATGCCTTGTATATTATATATCGCTGCTAAAGCTATAAAGGTTGCCTGAATGAATACATTTTTGAAAATAAATATATGCTTAACACTCTTCTCCAAAAAAAATACAATTACGCCTTTATTTTTTAATATTCACCTCGGTAATGGCGGTTCTGCGGGTTGCGGTGTAAACTATGCCATTTACCATTTCGTATCCGGTAGAAATGCTTTGCGAATAGCGCTTTAAAATAAGCCCGGTGTAGTTATCTATCAATATCGATCCATTAATACGGCTGTTTAAATTACCACCTAAAATTGAGGTTTTGTATGTTATGGTAGTGTTGCGCCCATTTATGGCATAAATTGTATAATCGGTTTCTGCCGAAGGGGTGGCATCTGCCCATGAATATCCTTTTTTTATTGTCGGGTTTATTTTAAAAGCCACCATAAATTGCAGTGTGGCGCCTGGCAATAAGCTTTCGGGCTGTATGCCTGCGAATGACAACAGCGTATCATTTACAGCCACGGGGTGACTTAAACTCAATATTTCTCCTTTGTTGTTTACTGATACCGTTGATTGGGTATTTGCCATTTTTTGCAAACCAAGCTGAATAGTTGAATTTGGGTCGGCCGGTTTACCCGAATTGTATACCAGGGCCTCATCCATTGCATTTATAGTATCAATAAGCTTATCGGTAGTAATTATAAAAGAAGCCCCTTTTTCAGAAACATCAGTGGCTTTATAAGTTTTTACCAGTATTGAAAATGAACTAACATGCAATGTTTGGCCGCCACGCTGCAATACACAATTTGACTTTGTTAGCACCTGCCGTTGAAATTCAACCCCTTTTGTAAACCCAACCTGCGCACAGGCAACGCCGCTCATAACTATTAATAGTATTACTATTAACGTATATTTTAAGTTATTGGGTGTAGCTGTCATTTGGCGCTATTTAACTTTTTGTGTGCCTTGCCACTATGCCTAATGCCCTTTTCTTCTGCTGGTACTTTCAGCTTAAAACTTATATTTTCCGTGATTCCCGGGGTTGACCACGTAACCAGGCCGCCCCCCGCATGCAGCGAAAAAGGGAGCAGGCTTACCACATCCGGCGTTAAGGGGATGGAGGCCTTTACCCCTGTTGTTTGCCCTGTAGGTGTTGGTTCGGGAGGAAAGGCCGGCATTTCCGGCGCCGCAGGAACAGGCAGATCGGTACCTGCCGGAATTTGCGTATCCTGATAAGATTGCTTTGGCAATGGTGCTGCATCGGGCGCGCCAGGTAATGGAATTTCAGGCAAGCCCGCATCAACCCCCAATATAATTGGCTGATCGGGTGAATTTACTAAAGGTGATGTTGTGGAAATAGCAGCCAGCATCGGCAGTTTTACAGCCGGCCCGGCCGGTAATGAAGCTGCAGGAACATCGCTAAGGGTTAATATCACCGGCTTACCTGTGGCGCTCTTTCCGGTTGTAGCCCCTTTTGTTATGCTACCGGGTGGCAAAGGTGGCGGCACATGCCAGTCGGATAAATTATTTTTTTGGGCACTTGCCGGGTTCAAAAAACAGGTAACAGCTATTAGCGTCACAATCAAGACCGGCAATAATTTACCACGGCCTTTAATTCCTCCTGTTCTTTGTATGTATGATGACATTTTCATTCTATTATCTTTCTACTGAAAGCGGATAGCTTATCATAAACGATGAATTAGGTTTATTTGATGAATATCTTGTTAAATTAGTTACACCAACACCAATAGCCAACGGGCTTTCGAATGGTTTAATGCCCAACGAGCATCCCAAATTCGTTCCCGACCATTCGGTATTAAAGTTAACCCTTTTTATTAATTCGTAGGATATACTTCCAAATATTGCTGTTCCGTGCGCGCCTTTATCAGCATTAATATCCAGCGGACTTTTATCATAAAAACGGCCATTCCCAATACCTATAGTATAAGTAAGCTTTGAGCTGCCATCTGTTGCAGAAGGTAAGGACTGAACGGCATGGCTAAAAGCAAAATAAAAAGTTGCCCCGGGTGAATCTGACTGCTGTGAGTTTGCGAATAGCTGCAAGCCCCCTACAGAGATACTGCTGCCTGTAAAAATTTGCCGGCTTACCTCAAAATTCCCTGAGAAATCCCTGAACTTGTGTACATCAGCTAAATTTATACTGAACGCAACGTTTACTGCTTTTTGAGGGTCGCCCACACAAAAACCGCCAAAAGATATCAAATCCGGTGTTTTATGGTAAGGCTGAGGATAATCCCCGCCTATCCCGCCAAATATATAGGTACCAAAGCCACCCCAGCCCGATGGTGAGATCAGGTTTTGTAACACATCATTTGGTAAAAGTTCATCCCTGGTAGCTTTAGCCGGGGCAAGCAATGAGTCGGTGCTTTTTTGCAGCGCATTTTCAAATGAGCTTTGTGCAAATGTAGTACCTGAATAAACCGAATACAGGGTTACAGCAAAAAAAGTTATTCCCCATATTTTCGATCTGCAACTCATTAGTTTAATGGCATTAGGATTTTGCTTTGCCCCTGGGGTTAATATATTATTCCAAATTAAATATTTTTTATAGAAAAAGCATCATCACCGGCTATCATCACTCAATAATCTTTTGCTACCATTTTCTATCGTAATAATTATTTGTAAAGCTAAGCTTCATTATCCGTGCAAAAAATACCAACTGCTTTGTATTGTATGCCTTATGGCCGCGCCGTAAAATTGTTTTATTAAAAACAACCAAAAGTCAGCATAAATAAATGCTGAATTGCTTACGTACCGATTAAATGTTTTACTTAAAAAATTAAAGCTATGAATACTTATTTTGAGTACCTTATCTACTGTATCCCAGTTATCTTTATTATATTATCACTTAGATATAATCTTAAATTTAAAAAGCTAAAAAATTCAGGTAGAATACCTCGTATTGTCAGCGCCAGGCAGCGGGAAATCGTGTTTCTTGTATTGGCAGTTTTATCAGTATTGATCATATTGATCGGGCAGGATACCTTACGTAATTAGCACCGGGTAAAGCAAATATTATCCCTATTGTTGGCAATGTTTATCAGTACAAGTATTTATAATTATTGGCTAAACCGGATCATTTATAACCCATAAATAACTGGTAACCACTTACTTTTTGCAGATAAATTTGAAATTGCTACCTTTAATGAGGAACATGTAAGCGGATATGAAATGCCTTTTTTCTTTTTTTCTACTTTTAATTATAGTTCCGTGTTACGGTCAAAATATTGATAGTTTAAAAAAAATAGTTTTTAGCCAGTCCCCTGCTCAAAAACGTTTAAATGCTGCTACACAAATCACAAATTACTCACTGGCAAAAAACCCAAATGAAACGCTCGCAATTGCAAAGGTAGGGTTAAGCCTTGCTATTAAACTAAACAATAAACAAGCTACCGGCTTAATACTGCGCGATATAGGAAAGGCTTATTATTTAACTGCCAGGTATGATTCAGCAGCTTATTATTATGATAAGGCGGCGGGCGTTCTCATTACCATAAACAAACAAGCTATTTTGGCAGATGATTATACCGGGCTGGCAAACTCATATACGAAACTAAACAATTACAATAAGGCTATTGAGCTTTACAATGTGGCGATATCCTACGCCCCTAAAACCGGCCCGCGGCGCATACTGATGGCTACTTTAAACAATGTTGGGGCTTTATATGAAGCCCGGCATAACTATCGCGAGGCGATAAATTATTACCGGCAATCCTTTGATATAAGTGATTCTTTAGATTTTGTTCAAAAAACGAAAGAAAATACATCCGAAGCTTACAGCCGTAACTTTATGGGGAATGTTATGGAAAGCATGAAACAGAAAAGTGAATCGGCACAGGAAATTTTGAAAACTATCGATACTAAAAGATCTTTAAACGATACCCTGGCACTCAGCATAAACTATTTTAACCTGGGGGTATTATATAAGAGTAAACGGATGTATGCCCAAGCGTTAGATGCATTACAAAACTGTTTACAATATGCCGCTAAAATAAATTATACCGATATGCAAAGCAGCGCTGTAAATGAAATAGCTGATCTGTACGAGCAAACGGGCGATTACAGGCAATCGCTTATTTATTTAAAAAAGCATATGGCATTAAATGCTTCGGGTAATACCAAAAATTCAAAAACTATTGATGAGCTGCAAACCAAATACGAGATAACACAACGGGAAGACCAGATATTACAGCAGCAATTTGAGATAACAAAACGTAATTACTGGATGGCCGCCATATTTGTTATTATACTGTTAATGCTTTTAATAGGTTTTATTTATTATAAACAAACACAACTAAAGCAACGCAATATTGCCATGCAGGCCATAATCGCGACTGAAGAAAGCGAGCGAAAAAGGATAGCGCAAGACCTGCACGACAGTGTAAGCCAAACGATAACAGCCGCCAAAATGAATTTAACCGTTATTGGCGGCGAATTGCCTTTTGCAAATGACGAACAAAGAAAACGGTTTGAGAAAGCTATTAGCCTGGTTGATGATGGGTTTAGGGAAGTAAGAACCATATCGCATAACATGATGCCCTGGGCCTTGCACGAAACAGGCCTGGCTATGGTGGTTAAACAATTTATTGAGAATATTAAAACCGATGCCATTGCCATAAATTTTTTAAGCAGGGGCTTTGATACGCCTTTTGATGATACAACAGAAATTATTTTGTACCGGGTGTTACAGGAAAGCGTAAACAACGTAATGAAGCACGCCAATGCCAGCAGGCTTGATATTTCATTGATAAGAGATGAAGCAAATATCAGCCTGACCATTGAAGATAATGGCAAAGGATTTGATACCAGCAATCCCGAAATTTACAAGGGAATGGGATTGAACAACCTGAGATCGCGCATTAATTTTTTAAAGGGTAAGGTCGAACTGGATTCGCAGGTGGGCAAAGGCACGTTAGTATCGGTATATATCCCCGTTACTAATAAAACTTTATAAATTATACTGCAGCATAAACTTGGTAAGCTCTACCGGATTTTTCAAATTTAGTTTTTGCATGATGTTTTTGCGGTGCGTTTCAACCGTATAAATGCTCAGATGAAGATGGTTGGCCATTTGCTGATTGGTGAAATCCTGCTTAATAAATTGTAATAGCTCAAGCTCCCTTTTGGTAAGCTGGAATTGTTTTAAAAAGGGATCCAGTTCATCAAAGGTTGAGTTCGCAACAGGCTGCTTGTATGGAAAACATAACTGGCCCTGCCCTACCGTACGCATTACCTTTAATAATTCATCCTTTTCGGCATTTTTAAATATATAGCCATCAGCACCCGCAGCTTTTGCTTTCTCGATCAGGTGTTCTTCATTATAGGTGGAAAGCATGATCACTTTAATTTTGGGGTAATATGATTTTACCCGTTTAAGAACCTCGAAGCCATTAATGCCCGGCATATTTATATCAAGCAATATAAGTTGGGGGGTGTGGGTATGCAATAAACCCAATACTTCTTTGCCATTGGCCGCGATATTCATTATTTCAATATCCGGCTCGTTTTGCAGTAACATACAAAGCCCGTTTATAAATAAAGTATGATCATCGGCTATGATCACTGATAACTTTTCAGCTGCAATTTCCATCGTAATAATTATTTGTAAAACTAAGTTTTATCAGCCGGGTAAAAAATACCAACTGCTTTGTATTGTGTGCCTTATATCATCCCCGTAAAATTGTTTTATTAAAAACAACCAAAAAATCACAATTAAAAACCGCAGCTGCTTAAAAAGTATAAAGCTGGTAAATAACCAATACAATATACGCATTCGGCCAACATATTTATAAACACCTATTAATCTCACAAGCAATGAAAGATCTTATCGGCACACTTATAATCATGCTATTTTGCATTACAGCCCTTGCCCAGCAGAAAACTTCAGAAGATGCGGCAATCCCCTCCAATTCCGATACCAAGCAAAAAACCAAACCAGGCGAGCCTGGCAAACCACAGGAAAAATCAACAGTAAAGTATGCTGATGATGCGGGGTTTATTTCGCCTCTATCCATACAGATACTTACCGGCAGCCAGGGTAAAGGGGCCGATGTTAAATATGGTTTTTTACAAAAGCTATCGGGCAGGCTGGGCTTTGGTATTATCCCCGTAGATGCCAGCCGGGCCTTCGCGTTTACGGGGTTCCCGGCAGAAGGCCAATTATCAACCCGGTTCTCCAACGTGCATTTGCTGGCAGATTACTCGCCCTTTGAAAACAAAAATTTCCGGCTCGTGGCTGGCGGGGCTTACCTTATACAAGGCGGCGCCAATGTAATAATAACGCCATCGGGCGGCTATACTATTGGGAGTCAATCCCTCACCGGTGATCAGATCGGTGCCATACATGCCGGTGTAACATGGAAAGGTGTTGCGCCTTACTTAGGCGTTGCCGTGTTCAGGGGCTTTCCAAACAGGCTTTTTAACATCAACCTTGATGTTGGCACCTATTACCTTTCAAGCCCGGGTACGTCATTTACCGGAACAAAATTATTATCAGACAATGAGGCCAATGCTAAACAATTTAATGAAAATATGCAGGGCTATCGCTGGCTACCCCTTATTCAACTCAATTTTAATTTCAGGATCAAATAATTATCACAAATGAAAACTACCTTTAAACTCCATCAGAAAAGCAATTCACGAAAAGTTACTGACTTGCTGGTTATAACCTGTTTAATGGTTTTGGCACTATTATGTATCTTTTTGATAAATAGCTGCAAAAAGCCCAACGAGGGTATAGCACTTACAGTTAATGAGAGCTCACTCGCAAAAGCGCCTGTATTATTGCATTTTGCAAACGCAAACACCAATTCAACCAATCAGCCGGGAGATTTTGATGTCACTATATCCGGCAAGGATGCCGCGCTGGTACAAATGGACGGCGGCGCTACTTCAAACTTTAAAACCTCACATGGCTTTTTACCATTATCACTTACCACCAATGCCGCGCCATCGGCATCGGCACCGGTAACATTTAATATTTCGGCCCAGGTAGCAGGCTTTGCGCCCATAGTGCAAACTATTACTATTACAAAAGATACAGCAACAATTGTTGATATTGGCGTTGTTGAATACGCCAACCCACCCAGCGGAACATCCGTTTTGGTAACTACCTCGCCATTAGCTAACGGAGCCTCGGATGGGACAACCCTGAATTTGCCTGTAAGGGCCGGGATGGTTGAAACCGCACAGGTTAAAATACAGCCGGGCACACAAATGCTTGATGTAAACAGCAATGCCATAAGCGCAACGCAGTTAGCATCAAATATTGTTGATTACAGCGCTGTTTCTACAACCTCGTACGGATCATTCCCCGGAGGTTTTAGCCCTACCAATGTTTTGGATGCATCGGGCAACCAGGTTAATGGCGGTAATGCTATCAATTTTGTATCGGCAGGGTTAATATCCATAAAAATGTCGGCAGACGGTACACCTGTAAGGCATTTTTCGAAACCATTACAAGTGAGCATGAAACTCGACCCAAACACCACAAACTTTGTTACCGGCAATAATATAAAAGCCGGGGATACTGTGCCCTTGTGGAGCCTTACCGAGGAAACAGGCCAATGGCAAAGCGAAGGTAATGTAACTATAACCGACGATGGCAACGGTAACCTGGTGGCAAATTTTGAAACCACACACCTGTGCTGCTTTAACCTCGACTGGAGCTGGGCTGTAGCAGGGCATCCTTATGGCACATGTTTTAACCCCTTAACAGTGCGGATCCATTGCGGGGCGGGTAATAGTGGCATTTTTGATGTAACCATAGTTACCCCTAATAACCAATACCTTGCCGGTGCCCATGGCGAATTTGTGCACGACGGCGATGTAGTGGTGTTTCCTTACGTACCTGATATTGCACAATGCAAGGTTGTTATCAGCAATTTTAACTTATACCTGGATCCCGCCTTACCTATACTTGCCCAAACCGGGTTGTTTAACCCATGCGGCCAGGGTGCGGTCGACCTAACTTTTGGTGCCCCTGCCGCACCTTCGGTTATTAATGTTAACCTTAATATCCTTGGCCATTGCAGTAATAAAAATATAAATCTTTTGCCTTCGGGATGGTTTTTCCTTTATGATGCAGGCGCTGCAAAGATCAATCAGAATGCATGGACTTATGCCTATGTGAACCGGGGAATAATTCAGTATGCTTTTGGCACCGGCATTACCGGCAGCAACGGTAAATACAGCATTCAATTATTTAATGGCGACCAATATTACATGTACGCTTATAACAGTTATGAGTGGTACGAATCGCCATTATTTACGATGGCACCGCGAAACTTTACGTTCCCGTCAATTGATGGCATCAACGGCAGTGCTATTTATAATGCAGCCAATAATGCATTAAATATTAACGCGACATTTAGTTTACACTGCCATTAAAGTATTAGGGGTGTTGGTTGATTTGTGTGTTGAAACCCTGCGAATAGCAATATTGCAGGGTTTTTTATTGGGGTTGATTTTTTTATTTTTGTAATGCACCACAGGCATATATTATGAAACCGGATTCACAGAATGTAACAGACTACACCAATAACAATACCATATTTATGGTGTGGAATTTCAAGGATAATATGGAGGTTAGGGACGTTTTTAACCGGCTTTGCAAGCTAATTATCAACCTTAATAATTCTGCTAATGTCCGTTTCCCTGTTTCCAGGGCAAACTGTGTAATGGGCATCGGGTATGATGCCTGGCTCCGGCTTCAGCTTCCTGTTTCATTGCCTAAAGAATTAGTAAATTTTGTTCCCGTTATTGGCGAAAAACACATGGCAGTTTATTCCAAAGGGCACCTGCATTTTCATATAAGGGCTGATAACACAAGTATCTGTTATGATATGACTGCCGCAATAGCAGAAATTTTAGACCCGGTGGCCATCAGCATAGAAGAAATTCACGGCTTCAGGTATTGGGACAGCCGCTCCATTTTAGGTTTTGTTGATGGTACTGAAAACCCACAGGGACAGGACAGGGAAGTCTTTAGCATGGTGGGGGATGATGACCCTGTTTATAAAGGAGGAAGTTATCTTTTCGTTCAAAAATATATTCATGACCTAACTGCATGGAAAAGCCTGACTACAGAACAACAGGAGAAAGTAATTGGAAGGTATAAACCGAATGACGTAGAAATGGCAGACGATATAAAGCCTTCAAATTCGCATATCGCTTTAGCCAATGTTGGCGACGACTTTAAAATTGTTCGTGACAATATGCCTTTTGGCAATATGGCAACCAACGAAATGGGTACTTATTTTATAGCTTATGCAAGCACATTCGGCACCGTGCAAAAAATGTTGAATAATATGTTTATTGGTTCTCCTGTGGGGAATTATGACAGGATATTGGATTTTAGCACGGCAAAAACAGGGAGTTTATTTTTCGTTCCAACATTTAATATGATGGATGAATTTTCACCGGATTAAATTGGGTATGCAACTCAAAAATGAAAACGGGACAACATTCAAAATTTGATGTTGTCCCGTTATATGTTTTCCTAAATGGATTCGAACCACTATCTTCTGAACCAGAATCAGACATGTTACCCTTGCACCATAGGAAAATTTAAAAGGCCTTTGCGGCTATTTGTTGCAAATATCTAAAATCAACTCTATTTAAAAAAATATATGGCAGAAAAAGTGATAAGGATGATAATATAGTGAATGATGAGTGCGATTGCACAACGCTTTATTATTATTGCTTCGAATCGCTTGCCACTAAGGCGTCACTTTTTGTCTTGATACAAAAAGTAACCAAAAAAATCAAGCCAACAAAATTCTTCCGCCCACAGGCAAAACACCCAGGCCCGCGTTTGTTGGCTGGCCTTTGCCCGCTTTTCTTTGGGATTAATTAGCCTTTAAAAGCCATAATCGACTCGTACAGTATAATTTTACTTATGGCAATTCATTTTCATGCCTTTTACACCAATAGCTATTTTGCTGATATGCCAGCGGCCCAGGTTGGCAACGTATAGCTCATCAAAATTTTTACCGCCGAAGGCGATGTTGGTTGGGTTTGACAGCGTATGTGCTTCCCAGTCGTCAACCAAAAGGGTTATGGTTTGGTCTTTAGTGGCTTTATAGATGGCGTTGGGGATGTAACAGGCGATGTAGAGGTTTTCTTCATCATCAAAAGCGAGCCCATCCGGGCAGGATTGCGGGATGGTGACGAATACTTCGCGTTTACCTGCCGAGCCATCGGGATTTATAGCTACACGCTCCACGCCGGGCAGCCAGGTGCAGGCGATGTACAAATAATCCTCATTTTTTGATAGTGCGATACCGTTGGCAAAATTGAACGGTCCACGGTGCCAGATGTGTCCGGTGCCATCAGGCTCGAAGCGCATGATCGTACCGTTTATCTTGCGGAAGTTGCCGCTTTCGGAAACATAGATCCTACCCTGTTTATCAAACGTTACGGAGTTGGGGATATTGAAGTTCTCACCATCGGCGCCATCGGCAAATTTTGTGAGCTTATTGGTGGCGAGTTCGAGTTTCCAAAGGCAATGGTTGCCCGAATCGCATACGGCCAGCCAGCTTGCGTCGTTTGAGAATGCCACGCCCTGCACAAAACCGCCGGTGTTATTCACTTCCTCTATTTCGCCGGTTGTGGAGATACGATAGATCTGCCCTGCCTCGCCGCCGCACCATACGGAGCCGTCGGGATGTACACAAACACATTCTGAATGGTCAACGCCCGTGGCGAAGATGGATACGTTTTGGATGGTAAGCATAAGATTCATTTTACCACGTCATTGCGAGGAACGAAGCAACCTCAATTGGCAGGTATCGAACATGCAATATGCCGATATGCAGTGTGGGGTTGCTTCGTTCCTCGCAATGACGCGTGGGATTAATGGTTTATAATTTATTCAACTCAAATCTTTTAAAGCCCTCCCCTCCGGGGAGGGTTGGGTGGGGCTTTCGCCCACTCTTTTTCGGGCAGCACGCCGTACCAATCCGGCCTGCCAGGGTCGCGGTCATAGGGGTAGCCACCTACTTCTTTGTAATATTCGGCGTATTGGTTTAGTTTATCACGGTCAAGCTCCACACCCAGGCCGTGGCCTGTGGGTACCTTTATTTTACCGTTCTCATATTTCATCAAACCGCCTTTGATAATGTCATCGGTTAAATGATGGTAATGCGCGTCGGCAGCGAATGAAAGGTTTGGTGTGCTCGCGCCGAGGTGCAGCATGGTAGCCAGCTGTATGCCCAACTCGCCCGAACTATGCACAGCTACGCCGATCTGAAACTTTTCGCAGATAACCCCGGCTTTCCAGGCCTGGCGCAAACCACCCCAAAAGGTGGTATCCAGTAAGATCACATCGATAGATTCATTGCGGATACATGAGGCCAGTTGCTCAAAATTAACCACTACGGTGTTGGTGGATGTCGGGATGCTGATGCGACTTTTTACCCGGCGCATACCTTCCATGCCCCAGGTTGGGTCTTCAAAATAATCGTTATTAAGGTCTTCTATTTGTTTAGCTATTTTGATGGAATCTTCCACGCTCCAGGCTGCATTCGGGTCGATACGTACCCTGTGGCCCGGAAAGGCATCGGCTATAGCGCGAAATACCTCTACCTCATGATCAGGGTGAAAAACACCCGCTTTTAGTTTGTGCGTGGTGAACCCGTGTTTGTTTATCAGATCCTGCGCGTGAGCCACCATCTCGCCGGCAGTTTCAATACTTCCTTCCCCGGTTTTTTCGTTGGGATAGCGAAAGAAAAGGTACGAGGCAAATTCCACCTCATCACGTATCGATCCACCCAAAAGGTCGCAGGCGCGGATGCCCAATTTTTTGCCGATAATATCCATACAGGCAAATTCAAGCGCGGCATGCAGTTGCAGGCGGTTATTATATAGCGAGGCAGTTGGATTACAAATTTTCCAGTACATGGCTTCTAACTGCATCGGGTCGTGGCCGATGAGGTAGGATTTTAATCCCTCAAATGCTGCCTGTGCCGATTGGCCGCCACCGCCCATTTCTCCGAGGCCGGTAATGCCTTCATCAGTTTCAACCTCGACAATGGTACGCACAAAACGGCCCCAATGGCAACCGTTGGAATGGCGTATAGGCGCTTCGAGCGGAACTGCTACTGTTGTGGCCTTAATATCTGTTATCTTCATAATTACTCCTTTTTACTGCCATTAATGGTGATGCCCAGGCCGCCATCAACCCGTATGGCCTGCCCGGTAATAAACCCTGCCTTATCATCGCACATAAATTTTACCACTTCGGCTACTTCCTGCGGTGTGCCAATGCGGCCTAATGGGTGCATATCAATACATTCCTGCAATACAGCGGCCGGGTCGGGCGATAACTCAAACGAGGCGCGTACCATAGGCGTATCAATAGTACCTGGACAAACGGCAATGCACCTGATGTTTGGCGCATAATCAATAGCAATGCTGCGGGTAAGGCCCAAAATGGCCGTTTTTGCCGTAGTATAAGCCGCAACATTTTGCTGGCTTACAAAGGCCTGCACGCTGGCCATATTGATAATTACCCCTTTACCACCTTTTTGAATGTAGGGGATGAAATATTTCGAACACAGGAAATAGCTTTTAAGGTTTACATTCATCACCTCGTCCCACACATCGGCAGTTGTTTGGGTGACCGTACCATAGCGCTGAATGCCCGCGTTATTAACTAAATAATGCACGGCTTTAAAGCGTTCGTAAACTTTTTCAGAAGCAGATATCACCTGTTGCTCGTCAGCCACATTGCATTTTTGGGCAAACCATCGTTCGTCGGTAATGCCGGAGGTATCATCGTCCTTATCCAGCAAGGCAACATTGGCACCTGCCTCAAAAAACAGCCGGGCACATGCTTCGCCTATCCCTTTTCCGGCGCCGGTTATCACCACCGTTTTGTTTTGAAATTCCATCAGCATTTTAATGTGGTTTGAATAATTATCTGCTGTTTGGTGGCAGCTTCATCAATTGTAATTTTATCAGCATTAAAAGACACATCACCCATACCTGTAAAGCCGGGCGGGGTATTGCACATAAATACCAAATAACCGCGGCCTTGTGTTTCTCCCGCATCAACATATTTATAAGAATCCTCGTCAAAAACCCGGTGATTGCGTTCGTCCATGATCTGTTTATAGGGTTTATGCATGCCTGTGGTGCCAAATTCCAAGCCGCGATAGCGGATGTTATCGCCATCAAAATCATTCCATAGGCTTATCCAGGGGTAATCTTCACGTTTCCATAAATAACCCATCAATAAATTATATTCAGGACTATAGGCTGTTATCCAGCCAAATTCAGCATCTTTTTTAACGATAAAAGAAAATACCGAGCTGTAGGGTTTATCAGGTTTTGAAAGGTTAACTTGGTCAAAACTTTCAGTGATACCATAGGGCCATTGTGCGGCATGTTCTGCTGGCTTTGCACTCAGCATGTAATTGAAGCCGATATCTGCATTGCAATTAACCACTGTATTGGCTGTTAAAAATGGACTGGCAACGGTGGGATGCTGCACTATGTTATACAGCCTGCCTAAAGGGTTTATATTTTTCACCTGCTCATCAACCTTAAAAACCGCGCTTTTATCATCCAATGTGATGCTGCGATTTATTTGCAGGCCTTCTAACAGCGTAACAGCCTGCATTTTTATTTCATTGTTGCCTGATGATTGGCCTGTCCATGTTGTATTTGCTGCCTGCCCGTGGTTGGGTATACCTGCTTTAATCTCGCCATCTGTCGGCGCGCCCCATCGGCCCAAACAAATAAAATGACCCTGGTAGCTGGCACCTGCGCGGTTATTTTGGGGCATGCTATCCGCAGAAAGTTTAAAGGTTAAGAGGTTTATATTGCCCGGCAAATGAAAATCAGTAATAGCGCCGCCAAACAAGTCGACCGACACGGAGGCCGCGCCATTGCTGATAGTGATGCTATTTGCTGCCGGGTTGCTCATCAACTATTCATTTAACGCGCCATATAACATTGCCCTGAATTTGTTAAACATTTCGCCATAGGCGCTGCCGCCGCCCTGTGTCCATATCACCACCACCAGGTCTGACTTCGGGTCGGCCCAATAGCTTGATCCCCAAAAGCCACCACCTATGCTGGTGCCCACATGCCACGGCGCATCGGCAGCGCCTTTTTCGGTAACAACTTCAAAGCTGAAACCTATTTTGTTAGAGGTGTACCACATACCGAGATCGCCGATCTGGTTTACACGCATTAAATGCATAATATTGGGGCTGAGTATTCTTTTGCCGTTTAAAACACCACCATTTTGCACCATTTGCAGGAACAGGGCATAATCATAAGCGGTAGAGGTTAAACCCGCGCCGCCAGAAAAATAGGTGCCGTTTTTAGTGAAGGGATAATACACGTTTATGGCACCTGTGGTATCATTGGCGGTGTTTTCAATAGTTTCTCCTTTACTGTTGGTGGTAAACACTTTCGAAACGCGGCTTTGCTTATCGGCAGGCACATAAAAATAGGTATCGTTCATGCCGAGGGGACGGAAGATCCTGTCGTGGAAAAAATCATTAAGGGTTTGATGAGAAACGATCTCAATAATATCGCCCAGAACATCCATATTCAGGCCATAAGTATAGCCTGTGCCGGGCTGCTGTACCAATGGCAGTTTGGCCAAGATCCTCATTTTATCGGCCAGCTTGATGTGGCGGGTTTCGAAACCTGCCGGGATGCCTGCTTTTTTATATATCGCTTTGGCTGCATCAGTACCTATTTCGCGGTAAGAGATGCCCGAGGTATGGGTAAGCAGGTCGTGAATGGTTACCTCGCGTTTGGCAGGCTCGGTGGTATAGGTGGAATCCTTAGCGTTAAAGGTTTTTATTACCGTTGGATTTTTAAACTCGGGTATGTATTTGGAAATGGGATCATCCAGCAGCAATTTGCCTTCCTGGTAAAGTATCAATATAGCCACACAGGTGATGGCCTTGGTTTGTGAAGCAATGCGGAACATATCGGTTTTTTGCAGCAACTTGTTGTGCTGAATATCGCTATAGCCTGATGCCGACCAATAATCGATATGCCCGTGGCGCGCGGCGATGGCGCAGATGCCCGCTATTTTATGATCTTTGGTAAAGCTGTTGAGCAGGCTATCGATGCTATGCAACCTTGCCGGTGAAAAGCCATCAAGCGCAGGATTACCGGGTTTAAGGATTTGTGCGCTGGCGGTTTGCGCAAACAAAACGCTTAATAAAATAACAATCGTAGTTTTTAGTTTGCTATTCATGGTCATTTGTCTATTGAAATTTCAACCGTAAAAAATAAGGGTGATATAAGTTGGGATTGAGCTTGATCTGGTTCCAAAAATCAAAGGAATTTTGGTTATAGGTGATCAGCAGCTCGCCGGGCTTCGACAGACTGGGATGTGCTTTGGCGTTGTAAGTGAAATAATGGGGATTACTCACCTTTGCCTTATAAATCACAATCGGCGGGCCAAAGGGGCCAATCGGGCTGGCGCCTATCCTCATGGCTACATCCGGGCTCATACCGTTTAGCTGGAATACCAGCAGGTACCTGCCGTCGGGCAGCGGACTAAGGCTTAGCTCGTCGGACACATTGGGTGTGAGGTAGGTTGCTTTTTCCTTATCAGCATTCCATGCCTGCCCATCCCAGAAACGCCATTTGCCGAAATCTTCAAAATCTTTTGGCAACACACGTGAAACTACCAGGTTCTTTTCTTTCCCCCGGATGCCATAAACGTATATATAGCCATCGGGCGCGGGCGCACCTGCCTGTTTGGTATTTACAAATATGCCTGCGCCGTAACTGCCGGTATTGTCGTTGTAATGAAGTGGCGTTTCCATTTGTACCTGATCAGTAAAAGGGGCTTTGCTCCCTTTTGGGAGTGCGATAAGATCAACCGCCATTTGTGCGAACGACCAATCGCTTTTTACATCGAGGTTACGCATGCGATAGGCGAAGATGTAGGTTTTGTTGAGCGCGGTATTTACAAAGCCATCGCCCAGCCAATAATAATCCTGTTTTTGTGCCGATGGGGTGTGCGGGATAAAGAGGGGCACGGGTACGCCGTCGCTGTTTTTGGCCCATTGAAAGTTTATGTTTTTGGGGTCGGGTTTATCGCCATCTAAATACGCGACGGAATTGTGCGGCATTTTATCGCCGGGCTGCAAATGACCATCCTTAATTTCGCCAATCATTGTATCGCTGAAGATGAACATGCTTTTTGAATTCGGCCTTGCGCCCTTGCTGCGCGCACCATCGGCGGGCAGCACATAAATACCATCGGCACCAAACCAGCCTGAACTGCGGATGAAAAGGTTTGTCCAGTCGGGAGCCTCTTCAAGGGTATATTTCAGATGTTCGAGATCGGTTTTTTTTGCATTTTTTTCCTGCGCTATAGCTGTGGTAAAAAGGCATGACAGGATTGCCACGCTAATTAAAACTATGTTTGATTGATGTTTCATTTATACTATTATATTCTATAAAAATGATATGCCCCGTTCATGTCATTGCGAGGAGGAACGACGAAGCAACCTCGTCGCATTCAATATCCATGCGACGAGGTTGCTTCGTCGCGCCGCTTTCACTTGCCCTTGCTGCTCCTCGCAATGACATATATTTTATAACTATTATCCCTCCTCTACAGATTCGAAATAACATAAGGTTTTATTGGCTAATTGGTTTTAGCTGTAAATATAAAGTAATTTATAAATAATTATTTCTCCCATTCATCAGTGCGGAAAGGCAGCGCGGGCAGGCCTTCCTTGTTTTCAAAATTGGTAACCGGGGCATCGGTAAAGGCATAGCGTACGGCCATTGGTTTGTCTACGTGATCCGAGCTTAACACCACATTATTACCATCAATCTTTGCATTGGCAGGGTAAAATATATGATCATCACCCGCAACAAAAAAATGCCGCGGGGCCTTGCCATCTTTGGTAGTTAAACCTGTACCTATGCCATCTGACCTGAAATATAGCGTAACCACATTACCCACCACTACAAAACGCGAGATGCGCGGGCCCTGGTATGGCACATTCATGTGATATGTTTTATTCAGTGCGTTATAGGCCAGCCGCTGCCCTACGATTTTTTTGTCGCGCGGGTGTACATTGTGTTCTTCGCCTGCATCCATACTTACGGCCATGCCGGAGTTTTTTATCTCTAATAACTGCTCCTGCGTTTCGCGGTAAATGGCGGTTTGGTAGGCAGTGGTATCGTTACCTTCGCGATAAGGCGCTATCTGGGTATAATAAAACGGGAGATCGCCCTGCCTGAAATCCTTGCGCCAGTTGGCTATCATTTGTGTAAAAAGTGGAATATAAGTTTCTCTTTTATCGGTAGTATTTGATTCGCCCTGGTAATATACTATGCCTTTTATGCTGAGGTTGAGCAGAGGATAGATAACTGTGTTATACAATAATACAGGCTTAGTTACTTTGCCGAAAAACTCCATAGAATCAACAGCCTGTTGTGAGCTTAGCAATTTAGCATAAGGGTCGAGATAAGCATGCTTTAAAAGCGTGTCGGACTGCAGCACTTCCTTTTTAGCAAAGGCTTGTGTTGACGCACCTGCCGCTGCTGATAGTACCAAACCAATTGGTATGTTTAGCCTTTGGTATAATTCCCTGCCAAAATAATAGGCTATAGCGCTAAACGCGCCTATGGTTTGTGGCGAGCAGGTTTGCCATATACCTAATGTGTTGGGTATGGGATTTATTTTAAAACCTGTCATTAACCTATAGAAACGGATGCCCGGGTAATTGGCCGCAGGAATTTCATTTTGATAATCTAGCACGCCGCGGTATGACATCATGGGCAATGCGCCAACCGGCATATCCATATTAGATTGCCCTACACAAAACCACACATCGCCGATGAGCAGGTTGGTGAGTTTGATGTTATTGTTACCATCAATAATTATCATGGTATGCGGCTTAAAATTGCCCGGAGTGGTTTTGGGCACACTTATTCGGCCTGTCCAGTTGCCCTGGTCGTCGGCAAGGGCGGTGGCTACATGGCCAGTCCAGTCTACATTGATGCTGATATGATCGCCGGGCTTTGCTGTCCCCCATACCCGTAATGGCTTGCCTTGTTGAATAACCATATCACTTTGCAGCACATTAGCCAGTTTAAATGTTTGTGCATGGCTTGTTGTAATAAAGCCCGATAGCATGAATAGGTATAGAACAGCTACTTTAAATAATCTCATTGGTTTATAATTGCGCTTGCTAATGTATGTACAAATGGTTTATATTAATTGGTTTATCTTGTTTTTTTAGTGTTGTTAATTATCAAGTGCCTCACCTGCCCTCTCCAAATTTTGTTGTTCGCTTTATCAACACACCCCTCCCATTTCACAATTCTGGCGCGCCCCCTCTCAAGAGGGGAATTGGGTTTATATTGGAAATGCATTAGTATACATGTTATACAAATATATATTATTATACATGTACATACATACAACTAATGGGAAAGTTATATTCTGCTACAGGTTGTAAAAATCAATGGCATTGAGGCCCCAAAAATTGGCTTGTTCGGTTGGGGATAGCTTTGAGGTGTAATTTTTAACGATACTGATCATTTTATCATATCCGCCTGCTATGTTGCACACGGGCCAGTCGGAGCCAAACAGGAGACGTTGGCTTCCGAATGCTTCAAAAACTGTATCTAAATAAGGGGTAAAATCCTGCGGCTGCCAGTTTTGCCAGTCGGCCTCGGTAACCATGCCCGATACTTTGCAGTAAACATTTTGATGTCGAGCTACGGCTCTTATATCCTTTGCCCAATCTTTGATCCCATGGTTTTTAATATGTGGTTTGGCGATGTGATCGATAACAAATTTTTGATCGGGGAAAGCTTTTACAAATTCACAAGTATGCCCAAGCTGATCGGTGTGGATAAGGATATCATACGTAAAATTATGTTTTTTTAACGCGCGGATGCCATTCATAAACGCGGGTTTCAGCATCAGGGCGCGGTCTGCTTCGCCTTGCAGCACGTGTCTGATACCTTTGAGCTTTTTAAACTGATTGTAATGATCTAACCGCCCTTCTATACCCGGCGATTGCAGGTCGACCCAGCCTACTACACCTTTTATAAAATCATTATCCTCTGCCAAGCCTAAAAGAAACCCGGTTTCTGTTTCTGACTGATCGGCTTGCACGGCAACGCAGCCGTCGATGCCGTTTTTATTTAATATGGGTTTCAGATCATCCGGGGAAAAATCGCGCCGGATGGCGGCCATGGTTTCGTCGATCCAACTGTCGCGGATGGGGTTGAATTTCCAGAAGTGTTGGTGAGAATCGATTTTCATATTTAAGCCCTCTCTGAATCTCCTTTTATTATTTTCGCCATTGCGAGGAACGAAGCAACCCCACCATACAGGGCGGACTTGCAAGTGAGGTTGCTTCGTTCCTCGCAATGACGCGTTTTTTATTTTCTTTATCTAAGCCCTCCCTACCGTGATGAGGGCCTACGCGTTTGCCAGCGCCCTGTCCAAATGTACATAGCCGCCATCGACATAAATTAACTGCCCGGTGGTGTGGCTCGATCTTTCGGAGAGCAGGAATGCTGTTGTGTTCGCAATTTCTTCGGCTGTGGTCATGCGGTTACCTAAGGGGATCTTGGCTTCTATCTCCGCGCGTTTTTCTTGCGGGTTTGGCAGGGTGTTTATCCAGTTTTCGTACAACGGTGTCCAGCACTCGGCTACTACAATGGCATTAACGCGGATGCCATATTTTAACAACTCCACCGCCCATTCGCGGGTTAAGGCGTTACGGCCACCATTTGCCGCTGCATAGGCCGAGGTATTCCCCTGCCCGGTGTCGGCGGTTTTTGAGGTAATGTTAAGGATAGCGCCCTTTGATTTCTTTAGGGCAGGTAAAGCATGGTGCGCCATCAGGTAATAATGCACCATATTTTTGTGCAGCGATGCCATGAAGCGCTCATAGTCGCCATGCTCCAGGCCTACGCCATCATTTACCCCGGCATTGTTTACCAGGCCATCAATCCTGCCGAACTGTTTCAGAACGGCGTCTACCGCCTTTTTGCAATCTTCGGGTTTGGTTAGCTCGGCAGCTACGTGGTGCGCCTTGCCGCCGCTTGCTTCTATTGCCTGTGCCGCTTTAAGGTTATCGGCTTCGTTGCGGCCAATAATTACGGGGATAGCACCTTCTGATGCCAATACCTTTGCGATGCCCTCGCCTATACCTTTGGCACCGCCTGTTACGATGATCACTTTATCGGTTAGTTGTAAATCCATGTTATATAAATTTGATAACGTGTTATTTTGTTTGATATAGCGATGAGTTTAAAACGCATCGTTGTGGTATTAATTATTGCGGCGTTGCCTGCGGCCGTGCTATCCGCTCATACTGCACGGGCATTAGCCACTGGCCGGTATCCGCTGCTATCACTAACGCAATTGGGTCTCACCCTGCCTTCTCCAAAGGAGATGGTTCTAAAAAATGTTTTCGTCGTGCCGAACTCGTTTCGGCCATTATTTGTCGCGCTCCATTTACTCACCCGGTCTTCGCTGCGCTTGACCACCCTCTCTTCCGCAAGCGGGAAAGAGGGGAAACGTTTTATTAATCTCTTATTCGCTAAACACACCCCTCCACCCCTCTCAAGAGGGGAATCGAACGGGGCCAGGCTTTTTTACATTTTATTATTTATTTAATGCCCTGCCGTTAGCACTACTTCCTTTACTTTTAATCTTTTATAGGCATATATAAATATATATAGGAAGCAAAAACCCGGTACCATGTATGCCCATTGTATGTTGCTTAGATCGGCTATGATGCCGAGCAGGTAGGCGCATACCGCGCCACCAACTATGGCCATGATCACCAGCGATGAACCCTCCTTTGTTTTTTTGCCCAGGCCCCGGATGCTGAGCGAAAATATGGTTGGGAACATGATCGACATAAAAAAATCAACCCCTAACAAGGCATATACCGGGAATTTGCCGTGCAGCAATACCGCCAACCCTATTAATATCATATTCAGAAAGCTGTAAATAGCCAGCAATTTAACCGGGGCGATAAGCTTCATGAGCATGGTGCCAATAAAACGACCACCCATAAAACAAGCCGAACCTGCTATTAAAAATAATGAGGCTGATTTCTCATCCATATTGGCTACGCGCTCGGCAAATAATACAAAAAAGCCCCAAACACAGGCCTGCGCGCCTACATAAAAGAACTGGGCTGCCACGCCCGACATTAACTCTTTCTCTGCATACAGATCGCCCATTCGCGTCCAAAAGGGTTTTCTTTCGTGCAATTCTTCGCCCTCGCCTTCTTCAACAATTTTTGGCAGCGATGTGCGGTATATGAGTATGGCTACAATTAACACGCCCAACCCTGTTATTAAAAATGGCATTTGTACAGATGACGCCTCTTTACTCAAATAAGCGCTCAATACTGATGGAGACATGGCTGCCTCCTGCTTATCGGTATAAGTTATGCCCGATAAAATAAAGGTGCGGCCAATATAGCCTGCGCTTACCGCCGCCAGGCCATTAAAAGATTGCGCCAGGTTGATACGCCCGGTGGCCCCTGCAGGGTCGCCCAATACGGTAATGTAGGGATTGGCGGCGGTTTCTAAAAAGGCTGATCCGCTGAACATCACGAACAGGGCAATTAAAAAGAAAGGATAGTTTCTGACACCTGCCGCCGGATAAAATAAAAACATGCCGGTAGCTACCAACACCAGGCCCAATAAGATCCCGCCTTTATAGCCAAACCTTTTCATGAACTGCGCGGCGGGCAAAGGCAACAGGAAATAGGCTATATAGGCCGCAACATCAACCAATGAAGATTGCCGTGTGGTGAGCTGGAATGCTTTTTTAAGGTGCGGTATTAAAATCGGGTTCAGGTTGAGTGCAAATCCCCATATAAAAAACAGGGAAGTGATCAATCCTACGGCAAATAACTTTTTATCTCTTGTCATAATTTGGGGTTCGTGGTTCCGGGTTCGTGGCCCGGGGTTGTTTGGTTCATAGTTCATAGTTGATGGTTCATGGCAGCTTCATTTTTTCTATGAACTATCAACCATGAACTATCAACCAATTAAAATGCTGCCTGTATATCTTTTAACGATACGCCCAATGTTTTGAGTGCAATGGTATTGAGCCCATCCTTGCTGCCTGTAAAATGGAAAACGCTGTGCTTATGTGTTAGCTTTTCGTTGGGTTTAAGGAATGCCGCGGGCGATACGCTTTCCATCTCATAAAAAGGGCCCATTTGTGTGCCATTGGCTAAGGGGCCATCGTTATAAGCATTCACAGCGTCGCCTATAAATGGGTCGCGGTCTGTGCGCCACTCCTGGTTAAGGTAGGTGGCTTTGGTATCAAAATTATAGGTGATGATGGTAAGCACATTGTTGGCAACATCATAGCTGCCCGCAAACTTTTTGATGCGGTTTGGCGGCATGCCCAGCTTACCGCGCGATTTACCGTCGGCCTTATAATATAGGGTACCGTTGCTGATCTTTACACGGTCGGGGGGTATTTGTCCAAAATAATCGGTAGTGGCAATTGTGCCGGTTGTATTTTGCTCATAAGGCACTACAATGATGGTTGCGGGTGATGGGGTGAACATATCAAGGTTCCACAAACATGGCGCGCCGGTTGCTTTGTCCCAGGCCTGCGTGCCTGCGTTGGTAATACTATTTATGGTGCTAAAGCCCACAGCTTTTACGGTACTATCCAGCGTTATGCTTAAAATTTGCTGTATCTCCGTATTCTCCAGTATCACTACCGAGCGATCAAGCTTAATTTGCAGCTGGGTACCGGCATAGTTTTGCATGTTAGTGGTTTTGCTGAGCAATACCGATTTTGGCCCGCAGGAATCAAGTTCCAGTTTCCAGCCTTCTTTATCAACAGCGGCAGGCGTATGCCAGTTATCAAATACCTGTGTTGTGCCGGGTTTGAAGAAGAGGGAAAATTTACCGCCTTCAGGGCCGAGCCACAGGCGGTCTTCTCCGCCGAAAGCGTTCATATGTGCATCAGGTTCCTTCAGGTCGAATTCCTTATAATTTACCCATCCAAAGCTTTTGCCACCGGGGCCATCGGCGGTTGAGGTAAATACTTTCGCCTGGTATTTGGGTGATATGATGATCTGCCCGGTACCGCCGTCGTTTTTTAATATGACAACGCTGCTATCCTTAGCTTTTAAAAAGTTAGCATCATAGGCAAAGCTACCCTTTTGAATGTAGCCCGAATCAGCATTCGTTTGCTGCTGGTTATTTTTGCTGTTCTTCATTTGACATGCGGTTAAAATAATAACCGGTAGAATGAATAAAATAGGTTTACTGTATCTCATATAATTGGTTACTGGTTAATGACCGGTTTATTTATGCTTTGGATTATAGGCGATAGTGTTGACTAAAGTACCAATCCCATCGATACTAATTTCAACTATATCGCCCTCGTTTAAAGTAAAATCATTGGGCGGCACAAGGCAGGTGCCTGTCATCAGGAAACATCCGTTAGGAAAATCGCATTCACGGAAAAGATAGCCTGCCAACGCGGTAAAAGAACGTTTTATCCGTGATACCTGTACCGAATCATTAAAAACCTCTGCCCCGTTACGGCTTATGCTCATTTTTATCACCGTTTCGCCGCTTATGGGGGCCGATGTTACATATAGGCATGGGCCCAGGCCCGCGCATTTTTCATATATTTTTGCCTGCGGCAGATACAGGGCATTCTCGCCCTCGATGCTGCGCGAACTCATATCGTTACCAATAGTATAGCCTTGTATATTGCCAGTTGAGCTGATGAATAAGGTTAATTCAGGTTCGGGTACGTTCCAGTCGGAATCCTTGCGGATGTATACCGGCTGTTTGTGGCCTGCTACCCTTTGCGGTGTGGCCTTAAAGAATAATTCGGGGCGTTCGGCGGCGTAAACCAGGTCGTATAAGCTTGCGGCGCTTTCTGATTCTTCCATGCGGGCATCGCGGCTTCGCAGGTACGTTACGCCTGCAGCCCAAACTTCCTGGCGACCTATGGGCGGTAATATGGCATCATCATCAAACCAATCCAACTGTTCATCGGCGCTGATCTTTCGCGTGCGGTTGAATATGCTTAACAGGTATGCTTCCAGGTTATCACGGTTGATGAGTAGATCCCAAGGTTCCTCAATAATAATGGTTTTATCGTTATGCTGTAATAATATGCCGTTGGTAGTGTTATATAATTTCATGTGTTGTTTTTAAATAATTGCATCCGTAGTGAACCTGCCATCAACCTGCCGCAGGATGCCCAGCGGATTATTGTTTTTTAAAGCTTCGGGCAATATATGATCAGGGAAACCCTGGAAACAAACCGGCCTGGTGAACCTGTAAATAGCCGTTGCCCCAACCGACGTAGTGGCGCTGTTGGTAGTTGCCGGGAACGGGCCGCCATGCACCATCGCGTTAGCCACCTCAACCCCGGTAGGCATGCCGTTGATGATCAACCTTCCGGCTTTATCTTCTAAAATATGTTGCAGTTCGCTGTAGTTTTTAAGATCATCGGCATTGCCCCAAATGGTTGCGGTTAACTGGCCTTTTAGCCGGCGCGCTATTTCGAAGATCTCTTCTTTATTATCTGTGCTGATGTGTATGGAGCTTGGCCCGAAAACTTCTTCGCTTAACCCCGGCTGTGCCAAAAATGCCTTAGCCGTGGTGCTGAACGCCTGCGGAATTGCCGCGTTTTCCTTTGTTTGTTTAGCTTTTGCCAATAGCTCCACATCTTTATGTTTTGCAAATTCCGCGGTGCCTTTGTCGAATGCCCGGTGGATATTTTCTGTAAGCATTATCCCGCCTGCGGCATCTTCAACAGCGTTTTTATAATCAGCCATAAAAGCAGTGCCTATTTCATCGCCGGGTAAAACCACTACGCCGGGGTTGGTACAAAACTGGCCTACACCCAGCAGGTTTGACGCGGATAAATTTTTTGCCAATGCCGTTCCCTGCTCCTTTAATATGCCGGGGAGGATGAATACGGGGTTCACGCTGCCCATTTCGGAGTATACGGGGATGGGTTCTTCGCGTTTATTGGCCTCATCAAACAAAGCCTTGCCGCCCTGGAATGAACCCGTGAAGGCAACGGCTTTTACGAGCGGATGCCGTACTATTTGCAAGCCTGTTTGATATGATATGCCGTGCAACAGCGAAAAAACGCCATCGGGCATACCGGTTTCTTTGGCTGCTTTTACAATTGCCTGCCCCACCAGTTCGCAGGTTACTGGGTGTGCAGGATGCGCCTTGTGTACTACCGGACAACCGGCCGCCAGCGCCGAAACACTATCGCCGCCCGCTACCGAAAACGCGTAAGGGAAATTACTCGCGCCCCAAACGCCGGTAACGCCCAGCGGAACCTGCATTTGCCGCAGATCGGCCTTGGCAGGATTATTGGCGGATGGCAGATCGATGATCGCACGCAACCACGACCCCTCACGTAATATTTTAGCGAAGAAACGCAACTGGCCGGTAGTCCTGTCGCGCTCGCCCAGCAGGCGGGCTTCGGGCAGGTTGCTCTCCTGCATGGTTATGCTGATGAGGCCAGGGCCTATTGCCATAATTTCATCGGCAATGCGCTCCAAAAACTCGGCGCGTTTGGTATAAGATATTCTTTTATAAATGCTTGCCGCATCATGCGCTTTGCTGATGGCGCTGTCAATTTCGGCTGTGGCGGCTTCGTGAAAAGTGTATGGCACGCCTTCGGCATTTATTATTACGGCGTTAAATTTATCGCTCCCTGCACCCGATTGGGCATATCCTATTAATTGCTTACCGCTTACTATCATCAGGCTGTTTTTTGGTAAATTGGTTTATGTAAATATAGTAATGTAAAATAAACAGTTTATGTTGTAACAAAATTTTAACGTTTTGCCTATTGTTGATACGATATTGGCATGTTTAGTGTGCTGCGCTAAAGACGATTTGAAAATTTGATGATTTGAAAATTTGAAAATGGGATACCTCCAAATATCAGAACAAAAAAGCCTCACCTAAATCCTCTCTAAAGGAAGGACTTTAACACTTGGTTACTTCCAAATATCGGAACAAAGTTTTAATAAAGTGGTGACACTGTTTTGTCAGCGTTGATAGTTAACACATAAGGACGATTTGAAAATTTGATGATTTGAAAATGAGGAAATGAACGCGCTCAGTTTACTCACCCTGACTTTTCATTTTAAAATATCACATTTATCAATTTTTAACATTTGTATTTAAGCTAATGTGGTGAAAACTACGTTACTTTAAAAAATATTTCGACACCCAAAATGAAAGTAAAACTGCCTTTGGTAATTGCTTTAATGATTTTCACATCGGCTTGCAGCACGATCAAAAAAACGGAGCATGGCAATGTTGATGCCCGCATAAATAACATTGTATGGGGCGTAATATCATTTAAGGGCAGAACGCTTAACGAAAATGATTTTGCCAATGGCCTGCCGCGTATCAGCTTTAACATGCAGGATAATAAAATCAGCGGCAGCGATGGCTGTAACAGTTTTATGGGCCTGGCTACTTACAAAGGCAACAGTATTAAAGCAGGCGCAATTGCCAGTACCAAAATGGCTTGCCCGGGCAATAATATCCAAGCTGATTTTTATGATATTTTAGCCTCGGATCATTTAATCTGGCGGCTGGACAATGATAACGTTTTACGCCTGCTGGTGAATGATGCGGAAGTGATGGCCCTGAAGGAAAGGCAGTAATTAGTTAGCAGTTTGCAGTGGGCAGTTTGCAACAACTCCTTTTTTTAAATTGTAAACTGCCTACTGCTAACTGCAAACTGAATAATCATGCCAGATCAATCTCTTTTGCCAGATACACATCCTGCACGGCGTTGATGAGTTTTACACCTTCGGCAAATGGGCGTTGGAATGATTTGCGGCCCATGATGAGGCCGGAGCCGCCTGCGCGTTTGTTTATAACGGCTTGTTTTACGGCATCAGACAAATCGCTGGTTCCGTGTGATTCTCCGCCGGAGTTGATGAGGCCTGCACGGCCCATGTAGCAATTGGCTACCTGGTAGCGGCAAAGGTCGATAGGGTGATCGGTGCTTAGTTTGCTGTACATCAGCGGGTCGGTTTTACCGAAACCTATTTTGGTAAAGCCGCCGTTCACATCGGGCAGTTTTTGTTTGATGATATCGGCTTGTATGGTTACACCCAAGTGGTTAGCCTGGCCGGTTATATCTGCCGAGGTTTCGTAGTTAACGCCATCCTTTTTAAAATCGTTATTGCGGGTATAGCACCATAAAACGGTAACCAGGCCCAGCTCGTGCGCGCGCTCAAATGCTTTGGCTACTTCAATAATCTGGCGGTCTGATTCTTCGGAACCAAAGTAAATGGTTGCACCAACAGCAGCCGCGCCCAAATTCCAGGCATCGTCAACCGACCCGAACATGATCTGGTTATATTTGGTAGGATAGGTAAGCAGCTCGTTATGGTTTATTTTAACCAGAAAAGGAATTTTGTGAGCGTATTTACGTGCTACCGAAGCCAGGTTGCCAAAGGTTGTAGCAACAGCATTGCAGCCACCTTCGATAGCCAGCTTAAGGATATTTTCAGGATCGAAATACATGGGGTTTTTAGCGAATGATGCCCCTGCTGTATGCTCGATACCCTGATCGACCGGCAGGATTGACATATAGCCGGTGCCCGACAGGCGGCCATGGTTATGTATGGCGGCTAAATTGCGCAAAACCTGCGGATTGCGGTTGCTATCAATAAATATGCGGTCAATAAAATTGGGCGATGGAATGTGAAGCGTGTCTTTTGGAAAGGTTTCGCATTTGTGGTTCAGCAGGCTGTCGGCATCCTCGCCGAGCAGTTCAAGTATATCTTTATAGGCCATAAGTAAAATTAAAGGATTAGTTTTATAACATCAAGTATAGTTTATTGTGTGGCAATATGTGTTTAAATTATGTAACGTTATTATTTCTTTTTAAATACTCCAAAGCCCCTGAAACTTATTACTAATTTAGCGGCGTAACAGACCCCGGATTTTTATTATGTCGGTAATTGTATTTACGCTTATTATACTTGTTGGTGCATATTTTGCCGGGCTTATAGGGTCATTAACCGGGCTGGGCGGTGGTTTTGTGATCATACCGCTACTTACTTTACTATTACATGTTGATATACATTATGCTATCGGCGCATCGCTGGTATCGGTAATTGCCACATCGTCGGGTTCGGCGGCGGCCTATGTTAAGGAGGGCATTACCAATATGCGGCTGGGCATGTTTTTGGAGATAGCCACCACAGCCGGGGCCATGACGGGTGCCATCATAGCGGTTTATATCCCCACAAATTATATTGCTATTTTATTGGGCGTGATATTGATCTGCTCGGCCATCATGTCGCTGCGTAAAAAAGCCGAACAGGTTTTAAAACAGCAAAACGGATGGGCGACAAAGCTAAAACTCAATAGCAGCTACCCCACCGCCAATGGTACGGTTAACTACAGCGTGAGCAAGGTAGGCGGTGGCTTTGTGGTGATGATATTCGCGGGGGTATTATCGGGCTTGCTGGGCATTGGCTCGGGCGCGTTAAAGGTTTTGGCTATGGATAGCATTATGCGCATACCCTTTAAGGTATCAACCACAACCAGTAATTTTATGATAGGCGTTACAGCGGCGGCAAGCGCGGTGGTTTATTTACAACGGGGGTATATCGACCCGGGCATATCCATGCCGGTAGTTATCGGGGTGTTAGTAGGTGCCTTAAGCGGGTCGAAGATATTGGTACATACCCAATCATCGGGCTGGCTGCGGTGGGTATTTGCCGTGGTAGTAGTTTTTTTAGCTTCGCAGCTAATCTATAACGGCATTATTGGGAGGATATAAGAATGGCACAAAAAATCAGCTTTAAGGATACGGATATGCAGGCAGTTATTGGCTGGGTATTGCGTATTGGGGTTATCGTATCAATTTGTATAGTTTTTTTTGGCGGGGTGATATTTTTATACCGCCATGGCCACGAAATTGCCGATCATAAAAAATTTAAGGGCATCCCCGATTTTATAAGTACCGCCGGAGGTATAATTAATGGTGTATTTGCTTTTAGGGGGCAGGCCATTATCCAGTTGGGTATTGTATTGCTTATTGCTACGCCTGTATTAAGGGTTATCTTCTCGGCAATAGGCTTTGTACTTGAAAAAGATTACCTGTATATTGGTATCAGCCTGCTGGTTTTGCTCATTATTTTCATCAGCATGATAAGCGGGCACGCCGGGTAATATTTTTTTAAAAAACACACAATCGCTTTTGTAATGTTATTACGTATATAACATTATGCAGAGGCATCCGGTACACTCATCGGTTTTGGAAAGCGTTGGTTACGACCCCGGCGCAAAAATACTTGAACTTGAATTCAGGGACAACGGGGTTTGGGCTTATTTTAATCTTTCGCCTTCGGTTTACAAAAAATTCATCACCGCCGAATCATTAGGCAGCTTTTTTGTAAAGCGGATAAAGGGGCGGTATCCTGAATTAAAGGTGAAGTAACATTAGTTCTCGTTAGTACTACCACTCAATCGTTTTTGATCATCGCCATTACCGCCAACACGCTTGCTTGCTGCCTTTACGGTTTGCTTGCCAAAGCGGTATGTGAAATTTAACTGGAAGAACCTGGTAGGGGCCTTTTCGCGGCCTGTAAGGTCAAGGTTGATGTAATTTGAGGTGTAGCTGGCCACATCAGAATTAAAAATATCAGTCACGCTTAGTTTAATGCTGCCACTGTTGCCTAAAACCAACTTGCTAATGGCCGCATCTGCCGAGGCATAGGCGCTATATTGCTTTATACCGTAATAAATAGGTGCCTGGTATTTGCCAACCACCTGTAATTTAAAACCGCCCGGCAAAATAAAATACTGGGTTAAATTTGTATTAAAGTCAAAAGTTGATTTACGGGCGCTGTCTAAATTATAAACATAAAGCTCACGTGCGGCGTCAAGGTATATATCAGCTTCCCACGATTTGGTTATGGTAAATGGCATATAGGTTTCGGCCTCATAGGCGTAGCGTGTGCCTATATTACTATTGGTGGTTACGAATACTTTAGTTGAATCGTTCTGCTGATATATGGGGGCGCTAAAATCCGTTGAAATAGTTGTACGCAGGGTAAACCTGTACTTTTCTTTAAAAATGTCAGAAACCTCGTAAGTGTTATCATACTGTGGTTTTAAAAATGGATTACCCGTACTATATGAATACTGGCTGATGAAGCCGACAAAGGGATTAAGATCCTGGTAGTTGGGGCGTGTTATATTGCGTGCATACCCTATGGTTAGCTGGTTATTCTTATCAAGCGTTTGTGTTAACTGAAAAGTAGGGAAAAGATTAAAATAACTGCTGCTTACGGTTTTATCGGGGTGATAGGATATGCCCGAGGCGTTAGTTTGTTCGGCACGCAGGCCAATGGTTAAGCTACTGTTACCAAACTTATCGTTATAACTCCCATAGGCAGCGTTTATACGTTCGTGATAAACAAAATGGTCGGTTAATGACGGTATAGGCAAAAAGTTTTGGGTAGTGTCTGATTGCTGGTCAAACTGGATGGTATTATCGCTATTGACCTGGCTGTTTTTTAAACCCAGGCTTAAGGTGCTGTTTTTTGTTAAGGCCTGGCTAAAATCAACCCGTTCGGAACGTATAGTGATGTTTGATGGTGAGTTATCGGTATAAAATAAAGGATCGCGGTATGTGCTGCCATCAGTATAAAAGAAATTATTATCAACCAGCTCAAACGAACTGCGGTCATAAGTAGAATAATCAAAATCGGCGCTAAGGGAAGTTTCATCATGCTGGCCGAAGCTACCTTTATAATTCAGGTTGTAATTTAAGTTGGTAATGGCCCTGTCAACATGTGATTGTGTGGTGAGGGTTGAATCTAACGACCCGTTGTTGCTAATGGAGGTGAGGCTGCTTTTATCAATACCTGCCTGGCTATGGTAGCCATATACCAAAGCCCCAATGGTTTGTTTCGGGCTGATGCTGTAATCTGTCCCCCAATTAAAACTATTGGTAATTGTATGCGAAACGCTGTGATAATTTACATCGATGTTGGTTAGCTGGCCGTCATCAAAAATATTACGGTCAACATCAAGCATACGGGGGGTTTTGGTATCGGCATAAGTATAGGTGCCAAAAAAGTTAAACTTGGTAGTACGGTAGTACAGGTTAATGCCCGTGCCCAGCTTATAATCCTGGCCTACGGCGGCGGTTTCGGTAACACTGGCCCTAAAGCCCTCGTCCTTACTCTTTTTTAATATGATATTGATAACACCACCGCCGCTGGCGGCATCATATTTTGCCGATGGGTTTTCTATCAGCTCGATCTGGCTTACCATGCTGCTTGGGTAGCTTTTTAACAGGTCGGCCAGTTGCTCATCGGTAAAGCTGCCTATGGTTTTGCCGTTTATGGCTACCAGGGCTTTTTGACCGCCTTTAAATAAAATGGTATTATCAACAATACGTACACCCGGGGCCGTGCCCAGCACATCAAAAACCGAATTGCCTGCTGCAAGTATGCTCCTATCCACATTCAGCACCGTTTTATCGGGCAACACTTCAATATAGTCGCGTTTATCGGTTACGGTAACTTCGTTTAGCTGGTTATTTAAAGGCTGAAGGGTGACCGAACCCATATCGGTAGCTTTATCAGCAAGCAACTCATATTGGCGTGAATAGAATTTATCATAACCAACTTTACGTATAAAAACCAGGTAATTGCCGGGCTTTATACGGTTAAGCTCAAAAAATCCGTTCTTATTTGATATGGCAGACCTTACAATAGCCGAGTCGGGGTATTTTAAAAGAATGATGGTAGCTCCATCGACCGGGGCGTTTGTTGCGGTTAATACCCTGCCTTTTACAGACGAAGTTTCGGTTTGCGCATAACAATTGCTATAAACGCTTCCCATGAACGCTAATAATAAGCACCCGAATAAAAACTTCATCAACAGTTTTGTAAAAATTTAACTATATGTTTGCTTTATAATTGTTATTATTTAAATGCTAAATTAACAAATAAAGATTGTAACAAGGTTTAGATATATAAACATAGCAAAAATACAAATCTGTTATACAAACGTTACTTAATTATTAAATTTATTTTTTATCATTAAAAGTTTAATTAATAGCTATAAGCTTTATAGCCAGGGAATACCGATAAATATGAAAAGATCTACTTTTATTTTACTTGTTTTTTTAGCAGCCAATGTTTCTGCACAATCCGCACCTGCAAATTATGTTACCGCGTTAAATAAATTTGTGCGTTTTTACAATGCCGACCAGCCCGACAGTGTATTTGCCATGTTTAGCCCCGAAATGAAAACCCAATTGCCGCTTGATAAATTCGCGGCAACGACAGTACAACTAAAAACCCAGCTGGGTACGCTCGACAGGACTGACTTTTTGAAATATAACCAACCGGTAGCTGTATATAAGGCTACTTTTAAAAGCGGGGTTTTCTCGTTAAACCTTGCACTTAACAACGATGGCCTGCTAACAGCGCTGTTGTTAAAGCCGCTCGAAACCCAAACAGCATCAACAGCCATACCACTTGATCCCGCGGTAACAGAATCACCAATAATGCTGAAAACTATAGGTAGTTCGCTATCGGGCACTTTAACTATGCCTAAAGATGCGAGCGGAAAAATTCCGGTAGTATTAATTATTCCTGGCTCAGGCCCCACAGACCGCGATGGAAACAGCGGCCAGGGGCTTGCCACCAACACTTATAAATTACTGGCTTATGCATTAGGCAAAGCGGGTATTGCATCGCTGCGTTATGATAAACGCGGAATTGGGCAAAGCACCACGCCTGATAAGGAAAACCAATTACGTTTTGAGGATTATGTTGATGATGCGAACAGCCTTATAAACATGCTGAACGATGACGGGCGCTTTTCGAAAATAATTATAGCCGGGCACAGCGAGGGATCGTTAGTAGGGATG